>Ga0233441_1000471_pt1 | contig 48938 bp, 44 predicted proteins | sample SI_123_September_4_FD_182781 | JGI IMG/M metagenome (GOLD analysis project Ga0233441, IMG submission 182781) | Seawater microbial communities from Saanich Inlet, British Columbia, Canada - SI_123_September2016_135_MG | ecosystem: Environmental > Aquatic > Marine > Inlet | place: Canada: British...
GGTTGGTTCCTTTACCCCATTTTCCTCGACAGAGTTTGGCGAACGCGGCGCATACTTGCGTCTTGACGAATTCGGTCGTCTGCTCGAAGTGGCCGACACGGAAGCTTTCGAATGGACTACAGCTACGGCACGATTAGATCAAAGCATCAATTCGGATGGCGCCTTTATGATTTCGATGTCTGATCTAGATTCTGAAAAAGTATTGATCCAAACTCTCACCGGAGTGATGGACTCAACGCGCACTGTTTTGCAAGGCACCTATACCTTGCAGACTTCAGAAGACTCTGCATCTGGCGGAGTCTTCTCGTTTATCCGCAGTTACCCAGGCGCTTTCTCCAATGAAAGCCACCTCAATGGTCGTTGGTCAGGCCCGGCATTTAATAAACTCGATGCGCAAGTGTCTATGGAGATAGAGCTTGATTCAATGGGGTCGGTTCTAAGTGGCCATGTGCGTTATGGCGAGAAGCGTGACTATGGAATAGCTCATGGTTTCTTAACCGACTCATCCAATGAGTTCGCCGTCGTATTTACCGATGATGAGGTCGGCCGAATCGATGATGTGGTGCTTGTCGGCACAGATGGTTCAATTACAACATTCCGCTATTTGCTCGTTTCTTCAGATGGGCGCATCCTTGGTGGCCCTGGTCATGACAGCCTTCTTGGGGCTGGCCAGGCAAGGCTTAGCCGCAACCTGTAATCAATATTTTAGGGCGCATGCCTATGATGTCCGCCCTTGTCGAGCTTTCACCTCATCTCAGATTTTGACGGCGTCTGGACGGAAACCAGCGCCGAATTACAGGCCGTCCATGAAACGGTCATGGGGCGCCTGCAATGGCTATCGGGTCGCAGTCGCGAAGAAGTCCAAGAGGATTACGCGCGTTTTGTGCAAGATGTGCTGGCCGAGCCGCATTTGCACGGCTGGAAACTCGACGGCCGCTTGAGCTCTTTTGTCGATGAAGATGTTTTCGCCATGCCCACATCGGTCGGCCAATATATTGACGCTGGGGGCTGTGAACGCACTCGTTTCTATCGCGGCCGAATCTTACAGAAATATGAAACCGTCCTGATTTTTCTGGACGACTGCTATCACACCACTTGCGATGCCTTTCGCAGCACGGTGTCGCATGATTTAGTTACGGGTAGTGAGCGCGTTTTGGAATGGTTGCTCCAGCATGATGTGCAAGTTACTTTTGTGACCAACGCGCCTGCTGGCAAAGTCATGGATTGGTTTGCCCATCATGATTTTCAGGTGGCCGATGGGCGGGAAGTGCCGCGTGGTGCAGCTCCTTTGCGGGTCTTTGGGCGAGCGGGCAAGCAATTTTTGGGTTCGTCCGATCGCTCGCTGTCATTCGGAGGCCGTGAAGTTGCCGTTGACCGACCGCAATATCGGGCCATCCTAGAGCAAGAATCGCCCGACATGGTGATCGGCGATGTCTTGTCGCTTGACTTGGCGACTCCCGTTTCTTTGCGCGTCGAAGGCCACCCCGCCGCTCCAAAAGAGGTGGGGGTGATGCATATGCGCCACACCCCGCAGTGGGTGCTCGATTCGATTAAGCCGACGCCTGCTGGCATTGACCACCTCATTTCTCATGTGACTTCTTTGCCACGCCTTGTTTTGGCTTTGCAGCATCGCATGCAGAGCGAGTGAGCCGCTATCATTCTGTTATGGGAGAAGAAGCAGTCCTTACTTTCGAGCGCGTTTGGTTGCCGTACATTTATTTGTATGGCGTGGGCGGCGTTGCGTTTTTCGGTGGGTTGTTCATGGTCTTGCGTAGCGAAGGCTTTCGACGCACAGACCCTCGGCATCGACGCTGGGTGGGCATTCTTGTCTTTGGTTTTGTGTGGTATGCCGCGATTCATGGCATTGGCACGCTTGCAGCTCTTTACGCTTAACGGGTTTTCACTGTGTCGATTCTTTCTCTTTTTCTGAGCCATCTTCTTCAGCATTCCGCTGACCCGCAAACCGCAAAGGCCATGGACGCCGCCTCAGCCGCAGGTGAGAGCTGGGTGTTTTGGGCGATTGTGATTGGGTATTTCATCATAGTGCTTGGCTTTGGTTCTTGGTTTGCTCGCTTTAACAAGTCAACCAGCGATTTCTTTTTTGGGGGTCGTCGTTTTTCTTGGTGGCTCATCACGATGTCCATCGTGGCGACAGGTGTGGGTAGCCACAGTTTTCTAAAGTATTCTTCAAAGGCCTTCGAGCATGGCGTCTCGGGCACAATGGCTTACTTGAATGATTGGTTTTTTATGCCATTGTTCATGTTTGGTTGGCTGCCCATTATTTATTATTTACGCGTCCGCTCAATCCCAGAGTATTTTGAGCGTCGTTTCAATCGCACGGTTCGTGTACTGGCCACCATTGCCCTACTGCTCTTTATGTTGGGCTACATCGGCATTGGTTTTGTCACGATGGCTAAAACGCTCCAGCCGATTCTTGCTGGCGTACTTGGCTGGGATCTGATTACGATCATTTGGGTCGTAGCGGCTGTTGCAGGTGTTTACATCACATTTGGCGGGCAAACCGCTGTGATTTTTACCGACCTCTTGCAGGGCTTCATTCTGTTGCTGGCAGGTGTAGCCTTGTTCTTCTTGGGCCTCAACTGGTTTGGTGGTTTCGACGCCTTATGGCAGATTCTTCCTCCAGATTTCAAACTGCCTCTTGCACACTTTAATGACGACCCGTCGTTTAATTTTGTGGGCATTTTCTGGCAAGATGCCATCGCGGGCAGCATTGGGTTCTTATTCATGAATCAGGGGCTCATTATGCGATTCATGGCTTGCAAATCTGTGAATGACGGCCGTAAGGCAGCGGCCTTTAATGTTCTTTTCCTCTTGCCCATTTCTGCGATTGCAGTGGCCTGCGCTGGCTGGATTGGCCGGGGCATGGTCATTCAGGGCGATCTCCCAGCCGACATTGCTGCTGATGATATTTTCGTTCGCGTGACGGCCCTTTTGACGACACCCGCTGGTTTTGGTTTCTTTGTTGCTGCGGTTACGGCGGCTTTAATGAGCACGGTCGATACGCTAATCAATGCTGTTGCTGCAGTGGTCATTAACGACATTTATCGCCCCATCCTCGAAGCCCGCAAAGAGGTTCGTGCAGATGGCCATTACTTAAAGGTCGCAATGATTGTTTCAGCATTGGCTACGATTGTCGGCGTTGGCTCAGCTTGGGGTTTCAGTAAGTTTGACAGTCTCTATGAGGCGCACGGTTTTTTCCATGCAACACTGACTCCGCCTTTGGTCACGGCTATTTTCTTGGGCATTTTTTGGCGGCGCTTTAATTCGCGCGGCGCAGTTTCCGTTTTCATCGCGGGTGCAGGGCTCATGGTCTTAGGGCGTTTCTTCCCTGGCACTTTGATCTCCCCATTCAGCCATGGCATCGAGGCCGTTGGCAACACTCCTTACAAGTACATCGGCGCGCTCTACAACATCGTGGTCTGCTTCGGTGCTGGTGTCGTCGGCACGCTTTGGCCCTACGGCAAAGATGTCGTTTCCAAGGCTCTTGACCCTTCCAACACTGCCGAGAGCCGCGGCTTAACGCTCTGGACTTTAGGCAAAGCTCGTCACAATTTTAAAGGTGGTGAGCCAAATGATGCTCCAGGTGAAACGGTCACAGCGCTCTGGCAAATTGACGATCAACTCGCCGAGGGCACCGTTTGCATGGATGCCGCCGCACTTTCGGCAATGGCCGCAAACCCAGGTGATTTGGTTTATGTCTGCGATCGTCGTTGGTGGCTGGGTGGTCTCCGCTCGGCACATGCTCGTTTCGAGAGCCCAGAAGGCGCGACGGCTGGGGTTGTCTTCATTGCACCTGACATTGCAGAAGCGGCTCACTTCCAAGAGGGCCGCGAGGTCACGGTCGAGAAAGAGTTTTAAGAGCGCTCTGCCGCATTTGACGGGGGCAAGACCAAGAGTCTTGGCTCCGTCATGGCGTTTATGGCCCAGCGTAGGCCCTCTCGCCCCACGCCCGAATCTTTTACGCCGCCATAAGGCATTTCGTCAACCCTGAATGTCGTCGCATCGCCGATGATGACTTGGCCCACTTCGAGCTCTTGCCAAGCTTGCTCCATGAGTGAGCGATCGTGTGTGTAGACGGAAGTTTGCAAACCCCAGCGAGAGTCATTGACTGCGGCAAGAGCCTCTGAGAAGTCACTCCAGGCTTCGACGCAAACGACGGGGCCAAAGACTTCTTCCTGCCAGATTTTGGTGTTGTGTGAGACCCCACTTAGCACGGTGGGTTCGAAGAAAGTACCGTTGCGCGAGCCACCACAATGGAGTGTCGCGCCGTCTGCGAGAGCCTCGTTGACCCATTGCTCAACTCGTTTGGCGGCGGCAAGGTCAATCATTGGCCCGATATCAGTTTGGGCTTCGTTGAGTGGCCCGCGCTTGAGTTGTTGAGCAAGTTGAGCGAGCTGATGAATGCCAGTCTGGAAGGAATCACTCGGCAAAAAAAGCCTTTGCAAACTAATGCAAACTTGCCCTGAATAGGCGAATGCCGCCGTGCAACAGCTTTTAAGGGCGTGCTCAAGTGGCCAGTCGTCGCACACAATTGAAGCTGCGTTTCCACCGAGCTCAAGAGTGACATGTGCGCGTTGCGCAAGCGACTTGAGCTGCCAGCCCACGGTGGGAGAACCCGTAAAGCTAAGATGCCGCACGCTTGAATCAAGGCTTAGTGGCCCACAGTCTTTGGGCAGAGCAACACACACAGCAAAAGAATCAGGCGGTAAGGGTGGCTCACATTGCTCTAAGAGTTCACAGAGTGCAAGTGCGGTGAGTGGCGTCTTTTCAGCAGGCTTTAGAATAAAAGGGCAACCTGTGGCGAGCGCGGGCGCGACTTTATGTGCGACGAGGTTGAGAGGGAAATTAAAGGGCGTGATTAATGCGCAGACGCCGACGGGCCGTTTCTCGAGTCGTGCATTTCGGTCATGGAAATGAAGCTCTTCGATAGGGTCAAGCATTGCCTGCTTCGTCACAAATGATTTGAGCAAAGGAATCGGCTTTGCCTTGAATCGCTTTTGCTATCCACTTGAGGCGTGCCGAGCGCACCTTAGGAGATTCTGAAGCTAAAACTTGCCGCGTGCCATCCGCCGCTTGCAGAGCTCCGGAAATCTCCTTTTCTGAAGCAAGCGCAACACTCGCCAGAAGGCGCTGGTCTTCTGGCGCGTAAACGGGCAGGGTCGAGGGACTTTGAGCCATGCTAGAGCATAAATAAGCTGGAACATTCCTACTAACGGGCTGGCTGGGGATAGGGTAAAGTTGCCTATCTGCCTTATGGCAAACGACAAAGAGAAAGACCACCTGCGCCGCTTACTGGAGGCAGTCGAAGACGCCCGCGATTCAGAGCCGCGGAATGGCTCGGGCGACGATTCACCCGGCGAAGAGTTGCCTGTGAAGAAAGCGGCTGGTGCCTCGCTTTTCCGCGAGCCCGGTCCTGGCGATTGCATTGGCGACTTCCGGCTCATTCGAGAGTTGGGGCGAGGCGGCATGGGTGTGGTTTATGAAGCAGAGCAAATCAGTCTGTCGAGGCGGGTCGCGCTTAAGGTGCTTCACCCTGGGTTGACGCGCTCGACGCGAGCGGTCCATCGTTTTCAGCGTGAGGCCGAAGCTGTGGCGCGGTTGAGTCATCCCAGCATCATCCCGATTTATGCTGTGGGCGAAGAAAACGGGTTGCACTTTTTCGCTATGCGCTACCTCTCGGGGCCAACGCTTGCTGACTTGATTGACGATTTGCGTCAAGCCAAACGCAGTCATAAACCGGTTGTTGTTGTCGATCTGTTTCAAGCCGATCCGAGCGCGCTACCTGCAGATGCCCCAACCCCCGAAGAGCCTTCCGTGATGCAGTTTCGCGTGGGCAACTATGTCTATCAGGCGGTGGCCATGATGGCAGATATTGCCGATGCACTCGAGGTTGCGCATCGGGGCGGCGTGATTCACCGAGATATTAAACCCAGCAACTTGGTCTTTGATAATACGGGGCGATTAGTTTTGACTGACTTCGGTATCGCGAAAACAGAAACGGATGTCTCCATTACGCGCACAGGTGAATTTTTGGGTTCACCGGGTTACATCAGCCCCGAGCAAGCCATGACGCGCCGAGTCGCTGTGGATCACCGCACAGATGTCTATTCGCTTGGTGTTACTTTTTATGAGCTGCTCACCTTGGTTCAGCCTTTCCTAAAAGGCACAATGGAAGCCACTTTGCGCGCAATTTTGTACAAGCCGCCCGTTTCGCCGCGCAAACTCAATCCTAGATTACCAAAAGATGTCGAGATCATTTTGCTGAAATCCATGGAGAAAGATGCAGATCGTCGTTTTACGACGAGTGGTGAATTCGCGGCTGAAATGCATCACATTCTTAATTTTGAGGCCATTGGGTCGTCTCCTGTGAGTGGATTGACCCGACTTTGGCGACTCGCTGAAAAAAATCGTGGGGCCGTTGTTGCTGGGGTTTCAGTCTTGATTCTGGCCACGGTGAGCACGGTCTTGCAATACCAAAAGAGCGTCAATGAAGAAGACTTAGCCATTCGATTGAAGCGCGCAGAAGTTTCTGGCTCTGTTGCCGACCGTGAATTATTTCGTTTCGTTGCGGGCGACGGCACTTTTGATATCGATGCGGTCGTCGACTTGATTCGAGATGCTTCGTCGCGTCTCAAGGCGGGGCGTGTCGACTTGTGCTATGACCTCCTCGAAGCAGCAGATGCCCGCTATCGCATTGCACGAGAGACAGGCCATTCATCCCGCGGCAAATTTTTTCCTGCTTTGTCTTCAGTCAAGGTCGAAACAATTGCTCAACTTGAGGCTCTGCCCACAACGCGCTCTAGGGGCCGTTTAGCCCCGAATCGCATCGTGAGTATGTTGGCGCACTTCCTCGAAGATGTTGACCCTCTTGTCGTAAAAAATGCTGCTGTAGCTTTGGGCCGCTACCGACACCCCCAATCGGTTTGGCCATTGACCACTATGCTCGATCAATGGACAGCCTCTGAGGCTTTTGACCGAGAGGTTGATTTGCGTTCTGATTTAATTGAGGCTTTGGGCGCTACGGGTTTCGAGCACGCCATTGCACCGTTGATTGATTCGTTTTCAGAGGGCGAGGTGCAATTGCGCCTAGAAGTCGTGCGAGCTTTGTCGCGCTTTTCGAGCCCCGTTGCGATTGATTTTTTGAAGAGCGTCGCTAAAAATGAAACGGCTCTAGTTGTCAGAACCGAGGCCATTCGAGTGCTTTCAGTCGTTAATTCAACCCGTGAGGTCCCCGAATAATGACGCGTTTCTTCTTGACCCTTTTTACCTTATTTGTGGCCTCGCTAAACACGGCCTGTCAAAAGGAAGTCAGTCGCCCACTTATCGGAGTGTTGATTCCACTCTCAGGCCCAGCTGCTCCCGACGGGGCTCTTGCCATTCAGGGCTATGATTTTTTTCTAAGCGAGTTGGGGGAGCATGCACCTTGCGACTTTGTTCTCCTTGATAGCAAAACAGATCGCGCAGTCAGTATCCAAAACTTTAACGAATTGGCCGGCATGGGGGCGAGCATTGTGGTGGGCCCTTATTATTCTGAGCCTGCAATGGCGGCTGGTACTGCAGCCGCGAGTCAGCGTGTGCCCATGCTGTCACCTGTTGCCACTCACATGGGCGTGACTCGCGGTAATTCTTTTGCCTTCCGAGCCTGTTTTGTAAACGAAGATCAAGCCAAAGCAATGGCTCGGTTTGGCGTCCAAGAATTAGGGCGTAAAAGAGTCACGATTCTTTGTGATCTTGCTGAAAGTTATTCTTTCGATTTGGCCGAGATCTTTGAGCGAGAGGTCACTTCACGCGGCGGAATTCTGATTGACCGCCATTACTTTCGCACGGGTCAGACTGATTTCGCTCGTCTCATCCAAGAGGTGAAAGAGGGCAAGCCTGAGTTGGTCTTTGTGCCAGCCTACGCCGATGAAGTCGTGAAACTACTCAGCCAAGCTTATCCAGCTTGGGGTGATATCGTCGTCTTAGGTACTGATGGTTGGGATACTCCCGATCTCACGACCTCGGGCAAACTTGATTCCAGCTGTAAGGCATATTTTTCGAATCACTTTTCAATCGGCGAAGAAGCACTCTCTCTTGATTTTGTAGAGCGATTCCATCAAAAGTATCCAAGCCAAGATGTCGGTCAACTTACGGCTCTCACCTATGACGCGATGCGCCTTGCGGTCGAGGCTCTTTTGGCAGCGGAAGACCCGAGTAACCCGGTTTCAGTGCGTGACGCTCTAGCCGGATTGCGAGATATTCGTGGCGTGACGGGTGTGTTTGATATGAACGAATCTGGTGACCCAGCAAAAAGTTTGGTTATTCAACGCCTCGATTGCAGCGGCGAATTGCCGCGCTTAGTGTTTGAGCGAAGAGAATAAAACGCTTACTGATCCCAGTTGTCTGGAAGCTCTTCGTGAGTTGGGTAGGTATTTTCGCTTGTCGGGAAACAACCCGTGCCCATGTCGTTGGCTAACTCACTAAGAGCCTTGCGAGCCATGTCGGCAAGGTTGGCATAGCGTTTGACAAAACGAGGGGCGGGCCCGAATGAAAGCCCTAGTGCGTCGTGGAAGACCAGGATTTGCCCATCGCAGCCATCTCCGGCACCGATACCAATCGTCGGGATTTCAAGCCTCTCGCTTATGCGTGTGGCCACGGCCTCGGGTACGCCCTCAAGGACAACGGCAAAGGCGCCAGCATCTTGGATGGCAAGTGCATCTTCAAGCAAAGCTCGCGCGCTCTCAACGGTGCGACCTGAAATGCGATAGCCACCCCGCGTGTTGGTGCTTTGCGGAAGTAAGCCAATGTGCCCCAAAACAGGGATGTCAGCCTCAACGAGAGCTTTGACTGTTTTTGCTCGCGCAACGCCACCCTCGATTTTGACGGCTTGTGCGCCACCTTCACGGACAAGTCGCAAGCCATTGCGAATCGTGTCTTCCGCGGAAATGTGATATGTGCCATACGGCATGTCGGCAACAATCAAAGGGCGATCTGCACCGCGCTTAACGGCTCTTGTCGCGCTAATGATTTGCTCTAAAGAAATCTTAAGCGTCGAAGCGTGACCCAAAACAACATTGGCCATGGAATCGCCAACAAGAATTAAATCAAAACCCGCCTCGTCGACGAGCCGCGCCGATGGGTAGTCATAGGCCGTGAGGCATAAAACTTTTTTGTCGGTACCTTTGCGATTGCGAATGCTCGGCACAGTAACTTTAGCGGCACGAGGTGTCGTCTGAGTTGAGGGTGCAGAACCGTAGATTGGCTTTTGGTCGGTAGAGCTCACGGTAGATATTTTACCTATAAGTCGAAGTCTTGGCCGGAATTCCATTCGGCAAAGGCGGCGCGGATGTCTGGCGTCCATGAAATTGTGGTGGCTTGTAGGGCTTCGTCGAGCTGCGCTGGGGTGCGCGCGCCGATTAAAACGCAGGAGCCGGGCTGTTGGTGAAGGCACCACGCCAAAGCCAGCGAGGCCGTGGGTACACCCAAACTGCGGGCCACATCATGAAATCGGTGAGCGGCGAGCATGACTTCTTGATTTGCGAGTGCGCGGTCAAGGAAGTCGCCGACCCGCTGGGGGTCAGCAGCGCGAGAATCAGCGGGCAGGGCTTCTAGGTTTTGATATTTCCCCGTAAGCAAACCTTGGGCGAGCGGAGACCACCATAGCAACCCCATTTTTAAGGCATCTGCCATAGGGACGACTTCCGCCTCGACTTCGCGGCAAAGGAAGTTGTAGCGCGCTTGCTCGGTTGTGGGTGGTGCAACTCCGAGACTTCGAGCCATATCATGTGCGCGCTGAAGTTGGCTTGCCGAAAAAGTGCTCGTGCCCCAGTGGCGGATTTTCCCGAGCTTGATCAAATCGCCCATGGCTTGCACGGTCTCTTCGAGCGGCGTTTCTGGGTCAAATCGGTGGCATTGATAGAGGTCAAGATAATCGGTGTTGAGCCGAATCAGGCTTTGATCAATGGAGCGGAAGATATGCTCGCGCGAAAGTCCGCGATCGCGAGGCGCATCGCTCATGGGAAAGAAGACCTTGCTCGCCAGCAGGATGTCGGCCCTTGGCGAGTGTTGAAGCGCTCGCGCCAAGGCCAATTCGGCAGCGCCGTAGTCGTAAATATCAGCCGTATCGAATAGATGAATTCCGGCATCAAGCGCGCGTTGCACCATCGAATCGGCCTCTAATGGGCTCATTCGGGCCAAAGTCAGCCATGAGCCGAAGCCAAGCTGTGGTAATGGCCCATGTCGGAGGTCAAGTTTGCGGGAGTTCATGTTGCGCAGGGTAGCCCGACGAGGCGACAATCTAGGCATGCAGTTTTCATTCCCTACACTGTTTTCTTGTTTTTGTTTATGCGCCGTCTCCGCGACAGCGCAAGAAGAGTCTGACAACTCCGGTGATTTCGGCATCAGCTTTGACATCGTCGCCGCAGAAAGTTCCTCAGACGCCTTGCTCCCCGAGACGGGCGCGTTCCGCCTTCGCAGCATGCAATTGCATTTTCAAAACGAGCGTGATTGGGGTGAATTCCGTGTGACAGCAGATCTGGCTGATGGTGGATATGGGTCTGAATTCGTCCTCCGCGAGGCCAATGTATGGCTGATGAATCTGCCCGCCCGCTCGGCTCTTCGAGTGGGGCGCTTTATGCCGACTTTTGGAGCATGGAATGACATCTTGCCTACTGGGGCGCTTTGGCCATCGAGCGATGGCGTGCGGCGCGCCTACTGGGGTGGGCATTTGGTGGCGGATGGTCTTGAGTGGCATCAACTGCGCACGACACCGAGCGGCCGATTGCATTTAAGCTTCGGTCTCGCCGCTCAAACGCATGGGCAAGATGTTGATTTACCTGGCAATGGTTATCGCCTTGACTATCCGATGTTAGACGGCTTTCCACAAGGTGAGCAGAGAGAGACGGCCTTTGCTCATGTTGATTTGCTTCAGAAATTTGGTTCGGATGAGCTCTCCTTGGGGGCGTCGGCTTCCTTTTCACCCCGAGCAATTTCGCGTCTCGACCCGACCATCGGCGAGCGTATCGAGCGAGATCTTCCTCATATCTTGGCGGGTGTCGATGCCACCTGGAAGAGCTACGATTCCTCGGGGCAGGGGCATTTGCTCACGGGTGAAATATGGATTGACGACCGCGAGTTTTTGACAGATACCATTACTGAGGGTGATATGTCCATTGGTGCTTGGGCCGCCTGGAACTGGAGATTCACCCCTGAGTCGACATTTGGGGTCTTGGCATCTTTTTGGGAGTTGCCAGATCAGTTGGCTGTTTCATCAGCATCCAGCCACTCAGTCTGGCTGGGCACACGGCTCACACATCGGCAAGAGCTTCGGTTTTTTGTCGAGTTGCAAGACCCCGGTAATGGTGGAGAAAGCGGCTCGTTTTATGGTTTTCAATGGAGCTTCAGCTTCGGGAAAGCCCGCGCGGCGTCGGCTTGGTTTTGATGCTGACTAGGCGAGTCATCGTTTGGCTACCGCTGCTCTTCTTGTCTTGCACTGGGCGTTCGGTTGAGCCCCACCTCCGCATTGCCGCCGCAGCTTCACTCGGAGATGTACTTCCCACTCTGCTTGAGCAATGGTCGGCACAAACTCAAGTTTCCTTCGAGGTGACCTTTGCGGGGTCAGGTGAGTTGGCCGCTCAAACGCGGCATGGGGCACCTTTTGATTTGTTGTTTCTGGCAAGTCAGGCCCCACTCCGTGATTTGCATGAATTAGGTTTGCTGCAAAGTCGCGTGCTGGCCGGCCCAAGCAACCGCTTGGTGTGGTTGCGCCATTCCGGCGAGTCCGTTCACCAGCGGGTGGCGATTGGTTCGCCTGGTGTTCCGGCGGGCGATGCCGCCCGCGCTTGGCTAGAGGCTCAGCCGACTCGGTTTTCTGATTCGACTGTGGCAGCCGTTACTCAAAGCGATCTTTCCTTGATTGAGTTCCCGCATGTCCGATCTGTATTGGCAGCCGTTGAATCAGGTGCGTGCTCTTATGGTTTCGTTTACGCTACTGATGTGCAATCGACATCCTCGAACACGCGAGTTTTGTTTTCAGATGACAGGCCGAAAGGGCGTGTCGTCTATGGCTTGGCTGTTCCTAAGCGAGCATCCTTTCCAAGCCAAGCCCAACAATTGGCTCATTGGTTGCAACGGCAACAAGATGCCTGGCATGCGGCAGGGTTTCTAAATGACTGACTTCATCCCGCTGCTTGCGCGCACTCTTGGCATCGGCGCACTCGCCGTTTTGCTGCAACTTCCATTCGCAATTTTCTTCGGGCACTTATTGGCGCGTCGAGTCTTTCGTGGTCGCATTTTGTTGCAATCACTTCTCGTGCTGCCGATGTTTCTCCCGCCCGTCGCTGTCGGCTTGCTGCTTTTGTTGCTCTTGGGGCCGTCGGGGCCTTTCTCTTCTGTCGATTTATTATTCACACCCTTTGCTGCCGTTCTCGCGGCTTCGGTCGTTTCTTTTCCATTGATGCTGAGGCATTGCCAAGAGGCTTTTTCCGCTGTCCCTCTCCGGCTCGTGCAAGTTTCTCAATCTCTGGGTGCCAGTCGTTTTGAGACCTTTCGTCGCATTGAATTGCCCTTAGCCCGCCGTGGGCTTGCCGTTGGTTTGCTTTTGGCATTTGCACGCGGCATTTCTGAATATGGCGCCACTTCGGTGATTGCGGGCGTGATGCCTGGCCGCACCGAAACGCTGGCCACTGGCCTGATGCGCCGCCTCTCCACGGGCGATGACTCTGGCGCACTTATGCTGGCTTTGATTTCCATCGTCCTTGGTTTTGTTGCCGTTTTACTTTCGGAAGTCCTCCTTAAGAAGTCTGAGGTCGCCTCATGAGCGCTGCACATCCAGAGTGGGCCTTTCAGTTGGCCATGACTGCTGGCGAGTTCTCTTTGCATGCTGAGTTCACGGCTAAAGCCCGTGTGGTTGCTCTTTTTGGTCCGAGTGGCTCAGGGAAAAGCACGCTCGTTGAGGCCTTGGCCAAAGTGCGCCCTGCATCGGGCTTGGCCTCTTTAGCTGGCAGCTCCATTCTCGACGACAACTTCAGAGTGGGATGGGTGCCGCAAGACGCGGCTCTTTTTCCCCACTTAAGCGTGCGCGGCAACATTAGCTTTGCCTGTCAAAACCCAACCTTGGCCGAGCAGGCGATTTTGGTCCTTGGGCTTGAGCGATTGCTTGACCAATCGCCAAACTCTTTGAGTGGCGGTGAGCGGCAACGGGTTGCATTGGCCCGCGCCCTCGCCTCTGAGCCTGATTTGCTTTTGCTAGATGAACCTCTAAGCGGTGTCGATCTGCCGCGCCGTGCAAGCGTGTTCCGCTTTTTGCTTGAAGCGCGCGATGCTTTTGAGACGCCAATGCTTTATGTGAGCCACGACCCGGCTGAGGTGTTGGCTATTGCCGATACAGTCGTTCTACTCGACGCTGGCGAGGTCGTCGCATCTGGCGAGCCGGCTTCTTTGATGCAAAACGCAACTTCCCTGCGACTGCTCGACCGCCTTGGTTTTGAAAATGTTTTCCGCGTCGACTTCCCAGCTGTTGAGCCTGGGCATGCCGCTGTTGTTACGACACCGGCTGGCGTTGAGTTGGTCGCGCCTTCACCGCCTCAAGCTTCTGCTGGCGGCAAGGGCTGGCTTGCCGTCCGAGCGCAAGATGTATTGCTTGCCTGCGAACAGCCAAGTGGTTTGTCTGCGCGTAATATTTTGCCCGGTGTTGTTACGGGCACAGAAGAAACCGAGCGCAATGTCTTACTTCGCATTCGAGCCGGAGACGAATGGGTCGCAACTCTGACGCGCCGCGCGCTTGCCGATTTAGGCCTTAAGGTCGGTGCCAAAGTTTGGGTCATCGCCAAGACCCACTCTCTGCATTGGCTGGCCGAATAGTTTAAAGCAAGCCGCCAAATACATCACGAGCGCGGATGACATCATTGGCATGAGGCCGCAAATCGACCGGGCCAATCCAGAGTGGGCCAGTTTCGGGCGTTGATGGAAGCCGGCCATGACTGCCGCACACTATATTTGCATCAAGCGGAATGGGGTTGAAAAGCGTGCGCAGGCCCATTTTTTTAGCCAGCAATTTGAGTGCCAATCTTGGCTTAAGGAACCGCTTGTCAGGGTCAAGAAACAGCTCACACGGGTCATAACCAGGCTTTTGGTGGATGTCGACAGTACGCGCAAAATCAGGCTCAACATCGTCGCCAACCCAATAGGGGTAGGCAAACCATGCGCCCTCAGCCGCCACCGCAAAAAGAGCACCGGAGCGACCATGCTCAAGCCCGATGGTGCGCAGCTCATCGCGAGAATAAACGCGCTCAACGCCAGGAAGCATCTCTAGAATTTCGCGCACGAGATGAATGTCTCGGTCGTTTTGCACATAAATATGCGCGCATTGATGATCACAAACAGCAAAGGCCCGCGAGTTGCCTGCATCAAGTAAGGCTCCGTTTTTAGCGGGATGCACCTCGAGAAGCCCCGCTAGGCGTAGAGCTCGGTTGAGGTAGACAGGCTCATTTACAGATTCAATTCCATATTCGCTCAAAACAATCAAGTGGATGCCATCTGCCTCGGCCGCATCGATGAGTCGCCCAATTTCTGTATCAAGCTCGGCTGCTGCTCGCAGGGCTTCTGGGCTTTCGGGGCCGAAGCGCTGCAGGTCGTAATCAAGATGCGGTAAATAGCTGAGTGTAAGCCCGGGCTTTTCTTCGGCTAACACATCAAGTGTTGCGTCGACAATCCAGCGTGTGCTTGCAATGCCGGCGCCAGGCCCCCAGAAGGAAAAAAGAGGAAAATCACCCAATCTTTCACGCAGGCGATCCCGCAGCTCGGGAGGGTTGCTATGGATGTCTGCCTCTTTACGGCCATCCGCCCAATAGGTCGGGCGAGGCGTTACGGAATAAGTCGCAGTGCTTGGGAGGTTCCACCACCAAAAGATTTGCGCAGTCGTTGACTCGGGGTAGGCTTGGCACCAACGCTGCAAAATCGTGCGGCGCTGGAGTAAGTGAGCCGATTGCCGCCAAAGCCAAACTTCGCTGAGATCGCGAAAATACCAGCCGTTGCCGACAGCGCCGTGGTCGCTAGGCGGGCAGCCGCAAAGCATCGAAGCCTGAGCCGTGCAGGTGACGGCAGGTAAATCTGGAAGGATGGATTGCTCGCCAGCGCAAGAAGCAGCATAGGCTGCGGTGAGCGGCATGAACCCCGAATGCAAGAGTTTCGGGGTTAAGCCCACGGCATTAAGGACGAGAACGCGATCCATTTTCGTCTAGACTACAGGCGCCCCGCTCTTGTGGCGTTGCCTTTGTCTCTCATGAAATCCATCACAGTCTCACCGGTTCTTCTTCTTGCTGCGTTTGCCGTTTTGCTTTGGGCAGGTGCCACTTCCTTAATGGCCGATGGTCAAGAATCCGGCCTTGCGCCGATGCCGCGCGTTGAGCTTCGTCTCGCTACTCGTGAGCCCATTTCTGACAATGTGGTCGTCGATCACGACAAGCCAATCCAGCTTTTGCAGGTGCCCATTGGCCAGCGTTTCGTCTTAACCGATATCTGGTGCTTGCCCCTCGAAGATTACCCTACAGCCTTTCGCGGAGGCGACCGCTTTTGGTTGCTTCAGAGATTTCCTCGGCAAACGAAAGAACTGCTGAATGTGATTCGAGGTGATGTACTCGCCAAAGGCGAAAACCTCATGAAACTCCAGTGGCAGACTGGGTTGGTCGTCAGCGAAGGCACCGGGCTTTGGGTCAGTTATCGCTTTGCGAGCGACCCCATCGACGCCGGGATGCGCGTGCATTACTCGGGCTATTACGAAAAATTGGGCGCAGACTTACCGCAGAAAAATTAGCTTTGAAGAGCTTGCTCGGGTGGGGCTGGGCGAGCAAATAAATAACCTTGCCCCATACCGCAACCCATCGCCTGCAAGAGGCGGTGCTGCTCTTCGGTCTCAATGCCCTCAGCGATCACATCAAAGTTAAGGCCTTGCGCCAGCAACAAAATGGTGCGAATGATTTCTCGCCCGTGATTTGACTCAGTCATCGAAACCACAAAGCTGCGGTCAATCTTGATGGTATTGACCGGGAACTCATGCAAGTAACTGAGTGAGCTGTAGCCCGTGCCAAAATCATCAAGGCTGATACGGAAGCCAAGGTCGCGCAACTCGGTCAAAACCTGAGCAGCGTTGGCGGCTTGCTGGATGAAAGCGGTCTCAGTGACTTCTAGCTTGAGATGTTTCGGCTCAAGCCCAGCACTCGATACGATTTCAGAGATTTGCTGAACAAGATCGGTTTCTTCAAGTTGGCGTGCTGCCAAATTGACGCTCACCCAAAGATCTGTATTTTGCGGGTCGGCCTGATGGATGGCAACGAGGGCCGCACAAGCTTGCTGCAGAATTGTGATACCCAAATGCGTAATGAGCCCGCTGTCTTCGGCGACAGGAATGAAGAGACCAGGAGAAATCCAGCCCTCTTCGCCATGTTCCCAACGAGCGAGTGCTTCGTAGCCAACCGTCTTTTGGTCTTCGAGGGTGACGATAGGTTGGAACCATGGTTTGATTGCATTTGCATCGAGCGCGGCCCGCAATTCTTCTTCGAGTCGCCAAGCGGAAACGGCGCGCACATGCATGGTGTTGGAGAAAAACTCTTGCCGCGCTCCACCCGAATTCTGTGCAGATGACATCGCGCTTTCAGCATCACGAAGCCACTCTTCGGGGCTTGCATGGGCTGGGGACCAAGGAGCCATGCCAATACTTGCGGAGCAAGAGGCCTTGCGCCCGTCGATTTCAAAACCGACTTTTAGTTTGTCTTGCAACTCAAGGCATAGTTTTGCGGCATCGTCGAGGTCGTGCAAATCATCGAGCAAGATGGCAAAGTCATCTGCGCCCATGCGCGCGACAGTGGCTGGAGTGGGGAATAAACCTTCCATGCAAGAGGCCAGCGCAAGCAAGAAGCGGTCGCCAAGCCCAACACCCAGAGAATCGTTGAGTACACCGAATTTATCGAGGTCGACACGCACCAACATCGCGAATCGAGAAGAACCATTTTCACGGCGCATAAGTGTTTGTCGGACGCGATCAATAAGCAAACTGCGGTTCGGGAGACCCGTCAGGCTGTCGTAGAGCTTTTCAATTTCAAGCTGCAATTCAGCATGCCACTTTTCGGTGATGTCATTGGCGACCACAACCACTTTTTCGATTGTGCTTGAGTCATCAAAAACAGGGCGCATCTGCAAATCAAAAACTTTTTCTTCTGCGTGAAATTCTGTGCGGAAAGCCTCGCCAGCAAGAGCTCGCTCAAACTCGCGTTGAAGACGCGGTTGGTCGGAGAAAAACTCAAAAGCTGATTCGCCGATAACTTTGTTGCTCAGCCCAAGCCCGCGTGCGGATTTGCCCTCGACTAACAAGAAATGCCCTTTGGGGTCGAGGGCAAAGAGTGCAACAGGGGCCGATTGAACCACGGCATCGATGTTTTCTCGGCTTTCCTCGATGTGCTGTCGGTTGGAGCGGTCTTCGAGTGACCGACCGAAAATCTCACCGACGGTTTGCAGTAGGGGCAAAATGTCTTCGGGCCAAACGCGCGCTTCACGCACGGCATCAAAACCTAAAAAGCCAAGGCACCCTGAGCGGGCATGCAGAGGCACGACCAGAATGGATTGAATCTCTTGGGCTTCGAGTATCTTTTTTTCAGCGGAAGCCTCGGGAGGCATGAGCTGGATATCAGGAAAATGAATAACCTCACGAGCTAGGATTTTTTTAATCCACCATGGAGAAATGGAGGTCGGCAAATTTTGCAGATTTGCCTTTTCCGCACTTGTGCCAGGTGCAACCCACTCGTGAGTGTTGGAGAAGGTGTCGTCGCTTTCTGAAAAAAGGAAAAGGTAGGCGCGGTCAACTTCTGAAAACTCGCCTAATTCGCCTAGAGCGGTCTCGATGCCGGCATCGAGGTCTTGCTCGGGCATCTGAATAAAATGCGAGCTCAGGCGAGTGATGATTTCTTGAATTTGAGAGCGGTACCGCAAGCCCATAAGAGTTTGCTGGCCGACATCTAATTCACTTTGCATATCGCGTATGCGCCGCGCGGCTTCGATGTCGAGCTTTTCTTGACCGCGGCGATTGAAAATTAAAACAAGGAAAACAGCGACAATGACAACCGCTGCCAAAATGAAAAACAGTGGGTTCATAAATTAAGATTCGATGACCAAAAGAGCTTGACCGTCTTCGACATCTGTTGCGTCATCGACCAAGAAACGCAACACGGTTGCCGTGTCAGGCAGCCCATGGCCCGGCTGATACTTGACGGGGTTGAATGTCTTCATGACCTCTAGCAAGCCAAGGGTGCGGCCCGCTTTGAGCACATCACCGTCTGTTGCGTAAAGAGGTGCATCGGGCTCAGGACGGCGATAAAAACGACCTGCTTGCGGTGAGCGCACCACCAAGCCCTCAGTGCTTTCAGCATCGTTTGAAGTCGATGGCACCGTGAAATCGCCATCGTTTGCGGCTGTGAGTTGAAACAGGGTGTCGCCGTAGTTGACCGCGTGGCGCTTGAGTGCTGGCGGTGCAGTTGCGACAAAGCCACCGATGCCTTCAGGGACAACGAGTGATACTTTGCGTTCTAAGATTAAAATACAACCTGCGGAAGCCCCGGCATGAAGCGGCGTACCCTCGGATGGCGCACTTGAATAAAAACCCACCGCGGGGGCGAGGACATCCCAACCGTTGCCGTTGTCGCTGGGTCGGATTTTTAAAAGCATGGTGTGGGCTGGCATCTATTGGCGCTCCGTCAGAATGTCGAGATCGTGCAGTGACCAAATGCGGGGGTTTTTTAGTCGGCGGTAGCCTTGAGCTTGGTAGCTGGCTTCAATGAGACATTCGAGGTAGGGGCGTATCTCGCTTGGCTGAATGATCTCGTCGGTGTCGCGCTGGCTCGCCGCTTTGTAGGGGCACATGTCGCCCTCGATGCGAGCCTCGGTCGCGGCCATGCCCTTTTCGATAGCGGCGCGCTCTTCGGGGTCGGTCGTGGCGATTTCGAAATCGTCATCGAGCTTGGTGTTGAATGCCGCAATGGAGAGCGTGCGGCCTTCCATCACGCTCTGCCTGGAAAGCGGTGTGGAGAGTTGCAGGACAGGCTCATAAGGAAGCCCCGCCATCGCGTAGTAACCTGCACCCGACGCCTTCCGCATCAAAATTGTGAACATCGGTGTCGTGTTTGTGCTGTTGGTATAAATCAAGCTAGAGCCGTAACCAAGCAGGCCATGAGCCTCGGCCTCGGTGCCGATGTCAAAACCTGAGATGTCTTGCAGCCAAACAATTGGGATGCCGTCATCATTGCAAGCGCGCGAAAAGGCCGAAATCTTGGCGATGCCTTCGCGGTAAAGAATGCCGCCCGGCTTAACCTTACCCTTGTGCTGCGGGTCATCAACGGGGCCCTGCACATTGCCGATGAAACCCGTGTAAAGCCCATTTACGCGGCCAATGCCGACAATCATTTCTTTGCCACGGTGGGGGAGGATTTCCCAGAACTGCGAGCGATCGACCAAGCGAGCAATCACTTCGCGGATGTCATAAAAACGCCGGTGGTCAGCAGGGAAAAGCGTATCGAGCTCTTTGGCGTCAAAGTTTGGGTCGGCAGGTGCAACACCACCTCGGCGGAATTCAGCCCCACAATCGGCCGTGCGCGCAACCTCGCGCCGCATCGCCGCAATGCAAGCCGCATCGTCTGGCACGCGTTCGTCGGCACAAGCAGATTGATGCACATGAACCTCAGGGCCGCCAATGCCCAATGAAGTGAGCTTTTGCGATTTGGCGCCTTTGATCAAAGCGGCCCCCGCAATGACCATGTAGGCTTGCTCGGTCATGTAAACACGGTCGCTAATGATTGGCATATAACCGCCACCTGCGATGCAGTCGCCAAAGACGCCAGCGATTTGAGGGACGCCCGCAGCAGCCAATTGCGAGTTTTTCTTGAAAATGTGACCGGCGCCAGTGCGGCCTGGGAAGCTGCGGGATTGCTCAGGTAAAAACAAACCAGAGCAATCAACCAGATAGACCACGGGGATGCGCAAACTCAAGCCGATCTCTTGCGCCCGTTCAATTTTTTCGGATGTCTGCGGCCACCAAGAACCAGAAGCCACCGTGTTGTCGTTAGCGATGACAACGACCCAGCGATTTTCGACGCGCGTTAAAACAGTTAAAACGCCTGCGCCAGGTGAGACCATTTTTTTGCCGCCCGCGTCAAACTCAACGCCCCAATTGACAAAAGTACCGACTGGGTGGACGGGTGCCCCCTCGTCGCGGATGGCCTCAATTCGCTCCCAGGCGGTCATTTTGCCTTTTGCGTGAGTGCGCTCGACATATTTGTCGCCCCAGCCGGATTTCACCTCGGCGCGGCGCTCATTTAGTTGAGCATTGTGCTCATTTAAGAAAGCACCATTTTTCGCAACTTCTTGCTCGTCAAGAAACGAATCTCGAGCAGACCCAATAGGGTGGAGGGGGACGAAAGCCATATGCGTAGGTTAGTTCTTCCCTACGCATTTGTCTCTCAACGAGCGGGGGCAATCCGAGTTAAAACTCGAGATCTTCTGAGCTGTCTCGCCCGTCAGACATTTGCTGAAGGAGCATTTGAAGCAATGGAGTTAAATTTTGCACCAAGACACCTTTGCGCTGCAGGCCGAAATGATCTGCTGGAAAATCGACGGATTCAGCGGAGTCGAGATTGACCGCGAAAGAGGCATGCATTGGCAAATAAAATCGCCAGCCTGGCTCGATGTCGTAGGCCGGCTCCATTTCTAGAAGATTAGCCTCGACAATTTCTAAAGTCTGGAAATCAAGCTCGGGATGGTTGACGCTCAATTCGAGTAAGCGAGGCCAGTAGGGGCGCAAGCTGTCAAGCAACGACTCGCGGAAATTTTGGGGAAAGGCCTGGAGTTGATCGAAATCACCCAATTGGACCTCTGCCTCAAAAGCGCGGAATCTGCCGTTTGCTGAGTAATAGTTGATAATTAAATCACCCGCATCAAGAACCGTGCTCGATAGACCTTGGAGCGTTGAAATTATCAATTTGCGCGCAAACGGCTCGTCGGAGAGAAGTAGCGCCAACTTAGGAGGTAGTGTTTTGCCCAGTTGGTCAGCGATCTCAGGTATGCGATGAAGAGGGGCCGTCTCGATGAGGAGTTGCACGACATGAGAAGTTGATTGCAAAACGCTGAAAGAGGTCAGCGTGACGGGGCCTTCGGTTTCGATCGAAGCCAGACCATCACGCGAGATAACTTCGGCATAAAGTTGATTCCATAATCGATTGAACTTAACTTGTAGGTTCAGAGAGGGGCTTCCGCCGGCAAGGCCATTGTCGATTTCATCTATGATTGCCGCCCAGATTTTATTTGCAGTAAGAGTCGGGTCGGCGCCGGGCTCGCATGAGAAACCAGCCCAACTGAAATCTAGATTTGTATCGAGAAACTCACGGAGGGCACTCGCATCGAGCTGGAATGCCATGGCGGTCTTTTCAGGAAGATGAATCTCGGCTAATAAACCCTCGTTGCTATTCCAGGTGATTTGGAAAACGGAGTGGGAGAGAGCCCAGTTATCACCTTGGGTGTCGAGTTGCAGAGGGATATAAACCCCTGCAAGACTTGAATCGAGGCCAACCGTGCACTCGGATCTCTGGCCTTGCGCGTGAATCGGTGCTAGGACGCCCAAAACAAGGGCACATGTCGTAAAGATGCGTTTCATTGGCCCTATCTTACGCAATACACTCATTTGCGTTAGCCGAACGGTCTCGCAAACCGAAAAGATTATTTTTCTTGTAAGAACTCTCTGCAATCTGCGAGCAAGCGCTCGAGCGTCTCGGATTCGCGCACCATCAGGGCGTCGGACTGGGGCATTAAATCCCAGTTTAAATCTCGAAACTCAACTCCGCCGCCAAATGTTTCGATTGGCACAATCATCAAGCCATCAGGCAGGCGGACGCAAAGTTGGCCCCAAGAAGCGCAAACGCGTTTCCGTGAGGTAAGAGGTGTGAGCAGGTTGACGCCGAGGTTGTAGTCGGGTGATTTTGCAGCCGGCACGCCAAGGGTTTCAAGGAGTGTGCGTGCAAGATCGGTATGGGATGTCGGGCGATGTTCAACCCCCGATGCAATTCCAGGCCCCTTCATCAAGAATGGCACTTGAGTTTGCGGGTCGAGAAAATTTGAGTTGTGCCCCCAAAAGCCATGCTCAAACATTTCTTCCCCGTGGTCGCCCGTGATGATGACAATCGTATTATCGCTCAAACCACGCGACTCAAGGGATTGCAGCATTTGAGTGAGCGTACCATCTGCATAATCAACGGCATTGCGATAGCGATTGAAGAGCTCGATGCGAGTTTTAGCGTCGCCTCCGTAGCTCAATCGGTGGAAGTCAACGGCCTTGGAATAGGGCTGCCAGCGAGCGGCATCTTCGGGGAATGAATAATTGAGATGCGTTGCGTCGAGCAGCGTGAAACTGAAAAAAGGTCGCTCGGTGTCGCGCGTTTCGAGCCAAGAGTCGAAACGCTCAGCGCACGCTTGGTCGCGGAGGTATTTTGGCCCAGTAAATTGATCTTCGATGCTGTCGGGCATGTTGACCCAAAGTGTGGAGCGGAACTCTGGGTAGAGCTGAGAGGCAGAGGCCAAAACTAAAGTTTGGTAGTCAAGATCTTGAAGAATGTCGAGCAAAACAGGTGCCTTCCGTGCCGCCAAAAACGGCGCCCAATAGGACCCATGCAAACCGTAGAAAAGGCTGAATAGCCCCATGCGCGTGCCATTGCCGCCAGAGAGATGGTTGGTGAAGTTGCGCGCCGTTTTCGCCCATTCATGCATTTTGGGCATGGTGTCTTGAGCAAGCATGTCAGCCCGCAAAGCGTCGCTGACCAAAATGACAATATTAGGTCGTGCGCCCGAGGCCGAAGGTTGAATATCAGATTTTGGGTAGCGCAATTGCTGGTCAGTTTCGATGAGGTCCCAATCTGTTTGGATGGGCGCGGCATCATCTGAATCAAGGTGCAATCTCAGCGGAAGATAGGCCGGAACGAAATGAGCAATTTCGGATAGTTCTGTTTGCTGTTGGGATACAGAAAAAGCATAAAGACCCTTTTCAAGTGCAAAAGCTGGTAGCGCCAAAGCCAGCCACCAAAAAACAGGCCGTGCAAATGGCGACATGGATTGGCTTGCGTAAACGGGGCGACTTGCAAAATGTTTCCAGAGTCGAGCCGATAAAAACCAAATGATTAGGAGGCCCAAAATTGGTAGCACAACCGAAGTCGTTGCCGAAGCGTCAATCGAGTCGCCTGCGCCAGGTGTAGAGAGGGCATTCCAGACATGGCCATTAAAATGGAAACGGAAAAGTGCAAAAATGCGCGTGTCAGAATAGAGAAGGGTATCGAAAAGAGTAAAACAAAAAGCAACCACGATACCGGCCGTTTTGCGAGGCAGTAAGCCTGCTGCGAAGTGTGCAAGCGCAGTGGGCACGAGGTTTAAAACAAGCAGCGAAGCTGTAAGTGCAGAAGCCAAAAAGAGACCCGCTTGAAAGCTCACCTCGTTGGGTAGTAATTGCAGATATCCCCAGGCGATGGCCATCGAAATGGGGAGGTTGGCAACGCCGAGCATCCGCACGGCATGTAGGCGTGCGCGCCGCGACCATGCGGGTGCAAGCTCGATTAGCCTTTGAGGATTTTCTCTAACCACAGCGTGTCATAGTTTCCTTGTTGGAAATCGGGCTCGGCCAAAATGCGCAGATGCAAAGGTGTCGTCGTAGGCACACCCTCGACCACCATTTCATTTAAAGCCTCGATTGTCGATGCAATCGCGGATTCGCGCGTGTCGGCGTGCACAATTACTTTTGCAATCAGCGAGTCGTAGTGAGGCGGAATCTTTGCGCCTTGAACCAAATGCGTGTCGGTGCGGCCCTGAGTCGGGGCCACGAATCGCTCAACTGTGCCAGGTGCCGGTCGAAAATCAGCATCGGGGTCTTCGGCATTAATGCGTGCCTCAATCGCGTGGCCAGTAAGAGTGATTTCTTCTTGAGTGAAAGGCAGGTCTTCTCCGGCTGCAATGCGGATTTGCAATTGCGCCAAATCAACTCCGCAAATCACTTCGGTTACGGGGTGCTCGACCTGGAGCCGCGTATTCATCTCAAGGAAGTAAAGCTTGCCATCGTCGGCGAGCAAATATTCCATGGTGCCTGCGCCAGAGTAATTCCAGAAGGCCGCCGCCCGCGTGGACAGCTCACCGTAATGCGCGCGTTGCTCGGCGGTCAAAATGGAACTTGGTGCTTCTTCTAGGAGCTTTTGGTGTCGCCGCTGAATGGAACATTCGCGCTCACCAAAATGAATGGCCTTGCCGCGACCATCTCCCATTACTTGGAACTCGATGTGTCGACCACCCAAGAGGTATTTTTCGAGATACAACTCTGCACAGCCAAAGGCCGTTTCAGCCTCTCGTGCAGCTTCGGTGAAAGCGGCGTCAATTTCATCGGCTGAATCGCAGCGGCGAATTCCGCGTCCGCCACCGCCAGCGTCAGCCTTGAGCACCACGGGGTAGCCGACTTCTTGCGCGACGATTTTTGCGGCTTCTGCGTTGGGTAGCAGGCCCTTAGAGCCTGGGACGATGGGGAGGCCGGCTTCAATCGCAGAAGCTCTCGCCGAAACTTTGCGCCCCATGCGGTCGATGGTCTCAGGTGATGGCCCAATAAAAGTCAGGCCGTGCTGCTTGCAGAGCGATGCGAACTCAGCATTTTCGGCCAAGAAACCCCAACCAGGGTGAATAGCCGAGCATTGCGTTTGCTTTGCCGCTTGGATGACTTCAAGAGCTTTGAGGTAAGACTGATTGGCGGGGCCAGGCCCAAGGCAAACCACCTCGGCGGCTTCTTTTAGGTAAGGGTAGCCAGCAGCTAGGTCGGCCTCGGATGCTGCGCAAACAGCTTCGATGCCTAAATCTTGGCAAGCGCGGACCATTCGGGCCGCCACTTCGCCACGGTTTGCGATGAAAACGCGATGAAACATGGTTGTGATTTTAACTGCTTTCCTTTTCTTTTTTGTTTATTTCTTGTTGTTGCTCGCGGAGCTTTTCTCTTGGGCGGCAACAATTTCTTAGCGAGCGAAGCTCGCTAAGAAACCAGACTCGCCCAGAGAAAACTCCGCGAGCGGGGGGAAGAGAGTTAAAATATGGATGTAAAATATTCGAGCAGAAATATCTCCACTTAAAGATCTCCATCTAAGGCCGACGTCGGCGGCATCATTTGCATGAACCGGTGGTGCAAAAGGCGTGCGCGGGGCCGTTGCGGCGAGTGGAATTTCGAAGCGCGCGACTTGCCATACCTTTCGGCATTCATTTGCTACGCACCTGCTTGAGTCAGCGTCAGATATACGGACGATTCAAGAGCTGTTGGGGCATTCGGATATCAAGACTACGATGATTTATACCCATGTTTTGAACAAAGGGGGGCTGGGGACGCGGCGCCCATTGGACCGACTTTAGGCCGTTATGCAGGTCTGTATAACGCGCGGGTATCTCAGGGAATCACGCTTATATCTCTTGTATAGTGCCTGTCATGACCCAGATTACAGACCTGTATAACTTGCAATTCCGCGCTTATGCGGGTCGGTCTAATACACGTTCGGCAGACAGATATCAAAGCATCGACACTTACCTTCCTTTCCCTTGCAACTCATTGAGTGGTGGAATGTAGGTTTCCTAGCTTGACAATGGAAATCGTGCGTGTAAGAATCACCCGAGTCGAGGGGATTCCCTTATTAACACGTAATAATAAAAAATGTTTATATTCGGATTTAATAAGTTGGCATTGATTATGCTGGCTATTTCTCTAATCATTGGTGCCGTGTCAGTTGTATCGGCCATCGGTGGCCCTCCTTCTCCAGAGAAGATTTGGATTGCCTCTGGAGTTGGTCCAGCACCCGGACCTTCGGATAAGTTGACGATTGATCCTGTTGAGTTGGATATCTCGCCTGAATCTATCGCTGCTGGTGAGAATGTAAAAGTTACAGGGTCCAATGCACACAGTGATGTGGACCAAACCCCTTCAATTGATTTCTCTTAGGAAATTTGAATGTGGCGCCGCAAACTCCTCGCACTTGGCCTGCTGTTTGTGGTGCTTATTGCTTGGATGGTTCAGGGTAAACCTGAACCATCCAAGGTTCCTCAGTTGTCTTTGCCCAGTGAATCAGAGCGAAAGGCAAATGAGATTTCCGAGGTAAATAGTGTTTTACCTTCAGAAGAGGGAGGCTTTTTTAGAACTGAGATACCAGTCCGCGTTGATGAGACCAATAGAACTACAGTCACGCTAGTATCATCGGTTGGCGCTAAGATTGAAAAGGTTGTCCTTCATACAGTAGATGGGGAGAGGAAGTTCCTTGTATTGCCTCAGCCAGGGGAGATCGAAAGGGCGTTGGTGCCGGATGGCACGATTATTACTCCTTCTGGCCACCTCCCGCAGAGGCTTGAGCCATTTTCGAACGAACTTGTTTTTTTACCGTATGCTTTGCTACGCATTAGGGGATGCCCCCCTCAAATAAAAGTTTCAGACGTTACTTGTCATTATATCCATGATGGTGAAGTTGGCAGCTTCTTCGTTTGGGCCGGAAGGGTGAAGGATGAACTTGTGGTTGTGGCCATGCCTCCTTCGGAGCTAAAGGATGTGGCTAATGTCGCTTCATTACCTTTAAGGCTTCGGTTAGCAGGTGGATATTCACTTGATGTGGATTTTTCCAAATCTCCAGGTGTTGTCGGCGAATGCTCATGGGGAGCTATTCTCTCGGCCAATCCCACTGGCCCTCCAATGACAGTTCGAGCTATTGGAGAGGGCTTGCGTAATGTAAGATGGAAGAAATTTGTTCGATTGCCTGAATCTGTACAGCTTCGAAGCACAGTTGCCCAAGGACCATGGGGTGTGGTCAAAATCTCAACAGCAAGTGCAATGGAAACTATTGCTAGTGGTAAGGAAGCATTAATCACTGATGTCCCATTTGGGGCAGAAGTACTCTTCTTCGCTCATGCTGATGGTGAGTTAGTTGGCTGGTCAACAGTTTTTAAGAATAATGGGCAGGAAATTGAGGTTCTACTCCGGGATCCAATGAGCGTGGATTTACGTCTACGTGACTCGCAAGTCCTAGAAAAAATTTCTGGAAAGCCGTACTTTATCAAGATTTGGTTTACATACCAAAAGGATGAGTTCCGCAGTGGAAAGCAGAGGGCGGTTCAGGAATTCCGGGGAAGCATTGAAAGCGATGGCACAGTTCAGTTGCTTCCTAAGTTTAGTCCGCATGCCTTATTTAGTTGGTTGCGCCCGAACGTAGTTACTCACGGACTACCTGACGAACTAAGAGTCCAGGTTCATATCCCGGGATACTCTAAGGTGGAGTTAACTGAAGAGTTGAATGGTTTGGGCAACATTGACCTTGGAATAATCGACCTTGAGCGTGGTGGGGAATCAATCGTACTCGAATTAGAAGAAGGCATTCCTCCAACTTTCCTGGCAGGCTCCCATGGGTTAGGCGTGGATCTCGAGTCAGGGCAACAGTTTCCTATTCGATCAACTCCAGGGTTTGCAGTAGAGTTTGTCGAAGCCCTTAGCCCTTCATCCTTCCGTTTATGGCTTTCTGGGAAGGGAGCAAGTGCTGAGGGAAGTTCGTACCTCATTCTAGATACAGAACAACACAGTACTGGCTTTACTCGATCAGCCATCTCTAATAAGTATTTGCCGCTAACGGATTTGGATTATCAAGTAGAGATTGGGCCAGAGACTCGAGCATCCTTTGAGGGGTCCAGAATTGCATTGGCCTTTGGGAATAGTGCCCTGATTTCCTTCCCCTTTAATGAAACTATTGAACGGGGTTCCCCTTGTACACTTGATTTCCGAGCCCCGGCAAGAAGTCAATTTCTCGTTTTCCTCCCTTTGTCAAAAAGTGGGCTTGCCCAGTGCTTCGCTTTGAGCCCTGGGGTGACATCTCTTCCATAGTTGAAGTCTTATGAATAGTTGCACACAATATTTGTTTGGTGCAGGGAGGTAGGACTTGTTCCCGCGTTCATGCTGCTGCCGAACCAGGCGTTGCAGCGGACGCGCTTCGCGCGCAGCTGAACGCCAAACCCGTTAGCCTGACAGAGATTGAGCTGTCAGTCAGGCTTGCGTGTACGAATGCAGTGAAGGTAAGTGAACAACGGCTTCACTGCATTCGGGGCTGGCAAAAATCCCAGAAAAGAAAGAACTATTTCCCAGGATAGAGTTGCGGCCCTTACCTAGGATGGCTTCTGTTAAACTCGGCATATGGCTAGCTCAAGCATCGGCCTCAAACTTTTTAGAAATCATTTAATCATGAAGCACCAATCCACCCGGAACTCTCCCATTAGTATTCAAGATGGAATCAGCCGCCGCGAGGCAATCCTTCGATTTGGTTCCCTAGGTTTGATTGGAGCGGGAGCCGTGGTTTTCTCGCCAAAGGCTCGTGCTGCTGCGGATGTTGTCCACGAGCACTCCAAGGAGGATACAGAATGTACGAGTTTTTGCATGTGCCGTTGTGGAGCTCTGTGTTCACACTGCGGGCAGTGCGGTGCATGCGTTTGTCCGCCTGCTTCTCCCGGAAGCGATTCCATTGCGATTGAAAAAATGGCCGCCTCTCAAGCTGTAGCGAGTGCCGACAACACTAATTCTCTTGTTGTAATGTCCCAGAACGGAGACTACAGCGGAACTAGTTCGGATGTGAAAGACGCTCCGTCAAACGGCTTGGTGTCAATGTCAAAGTGTAGTGTGGATCCCAATAACCCAACCACTGGTTGGGTCGCCGGAGTCCGATCGGATGTTGAGTAAATAGAAGATGGCTCCTTTGCAGAAGCAACATCGGACCCCCTTCGTTGGATGTTTCAAGGTGGACAATCAGTCATTTATTTATGACGTAAACACCAATGAAATAATGGAGGTGTGCCCGGAGACATTTTCAGAAATTGTTCATGTTCTGGAGAATCCATCAATTGGAATTGAGAGCTTGAGTGCGCCAGCAATTTTGGCTCTCCAGGAAAAAGGCTATCTGTCATCCCATAGGCCGAATGGCGTTCGCGCAGCATGTGATGGCTGCCTAAGCGATGGGCAACAAACCGGAATCACTCAGGTGGTATTGGAGTTGACTCAATCCTGCAACCACAGATGCCTGTACTGCCCGTATTCGGCTCAAGACCCCGGGAGAAGGTATCATTCAGTTGCGGCGATGGATTGGGATACAGCTAAGGCAGGAATAGACTTGCTGCTCGACAGTTCCGCTAGCGTAGAGATGCCAGTCCTTGGTTTTTATGGTGGCGAACCACTGTTGGAATGGGAATTGATGAAATCCTGCATGGATTACGCCATCGGCAAGGCCGGAGATAAGCGATTATTGTTCACGCTTACAACTAATGCAACTCCTGTTACGGGGGCCATAGCCAAAGAGTTAGCGGCTCGTGGGGTATCCGTCCTTGTAAGCTTGGATGGGCCCGAAGAGGCTCACAACTCGTTTAGAAAGCTGCGAGAAAGTAGGATTGGCGGATATTCGGCGACAATGGGAGGGATTCGCAGCCTTCGAGAGGCCTATGGAGACACTGGAGTAGGGAAAATTCGGATTAATGCGGTATGCGGCCCTTGGACAGATTACTTGGCGCTTGAGAACTTTTTTTGTACCAATCCTCCTCCAGAGATTGCCGGATTAGAGTACCGACTGTCTGAAGTGAGTCATTCCAATGTCGCAAGTTTGCTTGGAGAGGCAGGCGAGGTTGGCCAGGTTGGCGAAATAGTAAGTGAGACCAAGAGGGACCTTTTCCTGAGATGGACAGAAAAAAATGCCACCGGGAAAGACGGAGCTGGAGCCGAAATATTCCTTGACCGTCTTTTTGAGGTTCCGGTTGCGAATCTGCACAATCGCTCCAAAACTTTATTGGGAGAACATCTTGGTCCCATGGGGATGTGTTTGCCGGGAGTGAGAAAGTCATATATTCAAGTTAATGGTGATATATTGTTATGCGAAAGGGTAAGTGAGAGATTCGTTATTGGTAATGTTTTGGGAGGCGGATTGGATTTGTCAAAGTGCAAATCTGTCTTAGATGAAGTCGTAGAACACTTTCAGGAGCGATGCCCTGAGTGTATTTTCTGTAGGGTCTGTGCCGGATGCCCTGCAGTTTATTGCGCCCCGGATGGTATGATTTCTGAGGAAGCGGTAGCCCAATTCTGTTCAAGGCAAATCAAAAATTTGGGAGAGCAGCTTCTATGGTATGTTGAGTCCCTCAACCGAAATGCCAATTGCTTTGATTTCTTAGAAGAAACGGGAGTCCAACAATGAGTTGGATTGCTTCAGATCAATTATGGAGATATGTTTGCGTTGCGCTCCTTGGAGCGGGAGTTTGTGCGGCCTCAATGACCTTCCTTGGCAATTCAGGTTGTGATGGGGAGCTGGAGCCATTGATGGTGAGGGGAGAGGGATTTGAAGCCAGGATCCTGAGTCAAGTTGGAGAGTTAGGCATTCAGATCGAAGAGCTGGCAAGTCGGATGGAAGTCTACTCTGGGTTAATCAACTTGCGCCGGGAGGATGCCGTTCCCGCTGTGAGGGGGGGCGCGAGCGAAGTAGAGAACCCAAATGGCTCAAACACGTATTTGTGGCTTTCTGTGCTACCCAAAGCTGTGGGGCGGGAGTTAGTTTTGCGTGGTCTATCTCCCTACGACAGCCCAGAGGTTGCCGGTTTTGTTCAAGAGGTGTGCAGGGGGATTGATGCAGCTGATTCGAATTACCGCGCCTCGGTTATTCGAAACAACGAGGAATATTCAGGAGGGAGAATTTCGAACTCCAATTTTAAATTACTTCAAGAACGAATTCGAAATGAATATGACACTATTTTGCTCGAAGCCATGTCCGGGTTTTCCGCCTGCCTTGATGCGATAGATGAGTAAGCCAGAAGTGTGTGGCAGGATTGAATTCTCGTGTGCTTGCGCAGGCTAACCAGCCGTTGCAGTCAGACCGGGGCGACAAGCTTCGCTTGCCCCGGCTGCTGAACGGCAAACCCGTTAGAAAGAAGGGAGACTAGAGGTCTCCAATTAATGTGGGGGATCGGTTTGGCGTGACCCCCAAAAATAGGGCCACCCGCAAAGAGACAAATCTGTCAAACTACAGACTAATCCCATGCGTAAATCCCGCTACACCGAAGAACAAATCGTCCGCATCCTCAGCGAAGCTGAGGCCGGCATCAAGGTCGATGACCTACTCCGCAAACACGGCATTGCCCGTGGCACTTTTTACCGCTGGCGCTCTAAATACAGCGGCTTACAAGTCAGCGATCTAAGAAGACTAAAAGAACTCGAAGACGAAAACCGCCGCTTGAAACAAATGGTGGCCAATCAAGCTTTAGAAATCGAAGCTGTGAAAGACGTGCTTAAAAAAAAGTGGTAACTCCAAAATCAAAAAAATCAATTTTGGAATACTTACAAACTAAACACAATCTTAGCCAGCGACGCAGCTGCCAGCTACTAGATTTGTCGAGATCAGTGGCGCAATATGATTGCAAGACTCCGTCGCGACAAAAGCTAATCGAACGTCTTTTGGCGCTCGCTACCGAAAGACCACGTTTCGGCTACCGCCGCTTGCATGTGATGCTGTGCCGCGAAGGCTGGCAGATAAATCATAAACGCGTATTTCGTATTTACAGTTTGCTCGGCTTACAAGTACGTCGTAAAAAACGTCGCCAGATATCGCGTGCATCACGTAAACCGCACATTCTGCCGACCAAGGTGAACGATACATGGTCGATGGATTTTATGTCGGACACTTTGTTTGATGGCCGCAGCATTCGGGTGTTTAACGTGGTCGACAACTTAAGCCGCGAAGCTGTGGCGATGACGGTAGATTTTTCATTGCCGGCATCTAGAGTGATTCGATCACTAGACGAAGCGATTGAAGTGCGCGGTAAACCTCAGCGCATTTTGATGGATAACGGTCCTGAGTTTACGAGTCACGCACTCGATGCTTGGGCTTATAAAAATGGTATAGAATTACATTTTATCGCGCCAGGTAAACCGACAGAAAATGCATTCGCTGAGTCGTTTAATTCTCGAGTGCGTGAAGAATGTTTAAATCAGCATTGTTTTTTTAGTATGTCAGAAGCACGCGAAATAATCGCTGATTGGCAGCGTGACTACAACACTGTGCGACCGCATAGCTCTTTGAAATATTTAACTCCGCAAGAATTTTCAGATAATTTAGAGGAGGGGTACCCCTCCTCTAACCCAGTGCAGGTAATACCCTGCGTTTCTTTAACTCAAACCACATTAACATGATACACTAATAGTCTCTTTGTGCTTGGCCCTAATTTGGGGTGCACGCCACCACCAGAAGCATTGATGGTTCGCAAGAAAGACGGTGCTCCTATTCAAGTAGTTACCATTTTGGGGGGTACTGCTAATTATGAAGGGCGATATTCCCGAGAAAAAAAGTCGCCAATCCATGATAGAGGTTTCCAACAAACTCTCATCTACAGCGGAAGAGTCGGAGACAAAGTCAGGATTACTTATCGAGAATTTAGTCAGGGGATGGTTCGAGGGGCTTTTAGCAACGATGTTGAATATGACTTATCTGTTTCGAATATTATTCGTTACAAGGGCGCGGAGATGGAAATTCTGTCTGCTGATAATATGAAAATATCCTATAAGGTTTTGAAGAACTTTAATTGAGCTAAGCCAAAATTTGACCATGAACACTGCTTCTAGTGTTCTCCGCAAACTCTCAGCACTCCCTTAAAGGGAAAATGGCACGCCCGGAAGGATTCGAACCCTCGACCGTCGGATTAGAAGTCCGACGCGCTAGAATGTTCTTGGTCATGACAGACAATAAACTCAAAAACAGGTTCATCGAAGAGCTAGATGATGACACGCCGATGGAAATGTCCGTTGAGGGGGATGACGGTCGATTTTATGACACCATTCGTGAGTTGATAGAGGCAAATGAGCGGTTTGCCAAGTTGCAACTCGAAAAAGAAAGTAAAGATAAATTGGATTAGAAGTTCGATGCTCTATCCAGCTGAGCTAAGGAGTTAAGTCAAGTTGTTCGACAATCTTGCTCACTGATTTCTTCGCCAGCTATTGAGCTGCAAGCATTAATCTACCTATTAAATTTTAGCTGGCACAATATACAGTGTTGCCATCGACCTTATTAATCTATTCACTAAGTCAATAAGAAATTAAGTTTATACCTGTATTGATAAAGACTATTTCAATGTATAAACTCAGTTAGCATGAGGAGAATTACATCAAACAAGGGCGGATTTTGGCTAGGCACAACTCTAGCAATGGGCGCAATCATCTCTACTTTAATCGCCAGCGGAATGGTTTTAGAAATAAAAACTAGCGATCGCACTATCTCTGTAAAAGGATATGCTGTTGAACCCATAGTAGCTGATTTAGCGTCATGGAGTGGTGAGTTCACAGCGCGGGGCGCCAATCTAAAAGATTTGGCAAGCCTTGTAGATGAACAAAAGGAAATTGTGACCGCGTACCTCAAAGAATCCAAAATTAATACCGGTGACACTGAATGGAAATCCCCGGAAATGAGTGTGCTCTACAAAAGAAATGAAAAAGGCAATGACACTCATAACATTGAAAGCTACAAAATAAAGCAGCGCTTCATTGTGCAATCACGAAATGTCAATTTGATATCTCAACTAGCTGAGGGGGCAGGAAAGTTATTAGAAAGCGGACTCGAATTTAATAGCCACCGCCCTTCCTTCCGTTTCACTAAGCTAGAGCAATGGAAACTCAACATGCTAGAAAAAGCTCGGACCAACGCTCGTGAGCGTGCAGAGATTTTGGTTAAGGGCGGCGGCGTGAAAATTGGAGATGTTCGCAGCGCTAGCCAAGGAATATTTCAAATAAAGCCATGGAACGACACTTCTGTTTCTAGTTATGGCACTAATGATACCACTGCAATAAGTAAAAACATTTGTGCTGTGGTGACGATGGAGTATGCGTTTGAGTAAGTACTCTTCACAAGCAGGGATCCGCCGGCAATAAACCCCTTGACACTCCCACACATCTGAGCCAAAATTTGACCATGAACACTGCTTCTAGTGTTCTCCGCAAACTCTCAGCACTCCCTTAAAGGGAAAATGGTGCGCCCGGAAGGATTCGAACCCTCGACCGTCGGATTAGAAGTCCGACGATTGCCATTGCAATATAAGGAGTTATGTTCATCTGGGACAAAACTGGGACATAACATTGCATTTAGAGCGGAAAGAAAATGGGATTTGGTGTGCTCGCATCAAGCTTCACTAGTTTTATTTATAAGGAATGCAATAAACCATGCTCCAAGGTCGTATGCAACCATTGTCTCTGGCTGACCGTAAGCAATATCTTGTATGCCTTGGCCAGGTTTTAGATTATCAATCGATCTCAATTTCGATGACATAATTTCTTTTAAATAATTAAAAACTAACCAAGCATTGCAGGGTTTAGTTAAGCATGCTGACTGCAACCGTCTTTTACCTGGCTTCCCTCGCCCAAGATCCTTTGCGCGACCTTGGACATTACGAGGTCGATTCGAAACTCCAACTTCACGCAGTCGCTTCGCGCACGCTCACTTGGCTGACCGGAACTGCCGAGGACAACGACTACATCTCGGTCGGGCGCTACGCGAACTTTTTCGGCTTCGTCAAATTTCGCGTTGCTAGTGGCCATAGCCTAAGTCGCAGTGGCGCCGGCCAAGAGACCTGGTCGGTACTCAACCCTGAGCAGCGCGCCATCCTGGTGGAAACGCTGAGCAATCAGGAGCAAGACTTCTCCGCCGTTTGGCGGAGACGCATTGACATGAATCGTGCGCTGGAAAGCATGATACTGGGGGAGTCCGTCACTCGAGGTGACTTTCTTGCGCTAGGGGCGGACTATGGAAAAGCTGAAGCAGAGTTAGGGGCAACCATCGCCGCGGGGCTAGGTCGCATCGCGGTCGACCTGGATGAACAGCAGAAATCGCAGTTAGTGGCAATGCGAGGGCGCTATCTGAGTGGAAGTGGGGGCGAGTTTCGCCTGGACAAACGTAGTTCTGGGCTGCCTAAATTAGAAAAGGCGGACAAGCAGGAATTGTTGAACCTCAGCTCGCGGTTATTGACCTGGACCACCGGGGCGCCGCAGGACAACGATTTCGAAACCGTCGGCAAGCCCAGCCAGCACTTTGGCTTTGTCAGCCTCCGCGTATCCTCGGGGCATTCGGTTCGGCGCGGTAACGTTGCTCGAGAGGTTTTGGCGCTGCTGGATAAGGATCAGGAAAGGACTCTCCGTGACTATGTGCAAGAGGAGGCCTATTTGTTCCAGCGCTTTTTGGACCGGCGTGCTTTGCTATTGCGTGAGTTGGAAAAAGCACTGACCGGGGAAGAACTTGATCGAAAGAAAATCGCAGAACTGGGGAGGGCAGTTGGCGAGGTCGAAGCCGAAATGACTTTGGGGCAAGCTCATGCGATTTTGGAAGTGCGCGAAAGGTTGTCCGCGGAACAAAGTGAGAATTTGCTGGCCATGCGTGCCAAATATGTGCCAGTGACGGCAGCGGAGGAGGGCGAGGAATGGACAAGCGAAGAGGTGCCGTCGGCTTTGGCTGATCGGCTTCAGCGTGGACGACGCATTTTTGCTCAGTGCGCCTTGTGCCACTCCCCTGGAGCAACTGGCCGGGCCATCGCCCCATCGCTGACCGGTGTTGTGGGGCGTCGCATCGCGTCTACGGATTGGCCTTATTCGCCAGGCATGGTTCAGTTCGCGAAGTCTGGCGGACACTGGACACCGCAGAACCTGGATCGATTTTTGAAACGGCCGCGTGACTTGGTTGCCAATACCACAATGGGTTATGACGGCCTTCCAGGAAAAGCAGATCGCGAAGCCTTATTGGCGTACCTTGCGTCATTAGGCGAGGGTCAAGTGCAGCAGGAAGAGATTGAGGCAGTCGAGCCCGTAAGTCAGGCGCCTCCCAATATTCTTTTCTTACTTTCCGATGACCAGGGTTGGGATGGGCTAGCCGTCGAGATGATTCCCGGCGAGCCAATGTCGTCGAACTCAGATGTGCGCACGCCGAATTTAGAACGACTTGCCGCACAAGGCATGCGTTTTTCTGCCGCCTATGCCCCTGCGTCCGTCTGTGCGCCAACGCGCGCTAGCTTGGTGACTGGGAAGACTCCAGCACATTTGGGGTGGACGAAGGCAGCAAAGTCGTTGACTGCCGCTGACGGGCGCCGAATGATTCCGCCGATAACCCCCAAGAACTTAGCCGTAGATGAGGTCACCATTGCGGAGTTGCTGCAAACCAAGGATTATTTGACGGCGCATTTTGGCAAGTGGCATCTTGGCGGCGGCGGGCCGGGTCGACATGGGTTTGAAACTCACGATGGCGATACAGGCAACCGCGACGCCGAGCAGTTCGTAGACCCCAATCCAGTTGATATTTTTGGAATGGTGGACCGCACGATTGAGCTAATGCAGCGCAGTATCGACGAGGACAGGCCGTTCTACGCACACCTCTCCTTTCACGCATTGCACTACCCTGAGAATGCAATGAAGGAGACGCGTGCAGAAGTCGAAAAACGAGTCGGTCAGCGCAATGAAAAAGAACTGGGGCGCCTTGCGCTTGCTCAGGATCTGGATACCGGAATAGGTCGTTTGCTGGACGCCCTCGACAGTTTGGATTTGAGCCGGAACACCTACGTGGTTTATATGTCAGACAATGGCGCTGGCGGTAACAGGCGTAAATATCTTTCCGGCGGCAAAGGTGGGCTAGGCGAAGGGGGGATTCGTGTACCCTTTCTGGTTCGCGGTCCTGGGATCGCAGCACAATCCCATAATGAGGCCCGAATTGCTGGCTTTGACTTGTTTCCAACTTGGCTAGACATCGCTGGATATGAAGGGGCTGTTCCGGAAGATTTAGATGGCGGTAGTTTGTTGCCCTTGTGGCTCGGAAAGACCGAGTCGGTGCGCCGAAGAGAATCTGATTTATTGTTTCATTTCCCCCATTACCAGGGCCAAGCGACACCGCAAAGTGCTCTGTTTGTCGACAACCTAAAGGTCGTTTTGGGGCATGAAGATGGGACGATTTCTCTTTATGACATCGCCAAAGATCCCGGCGAATGGCAAGACCTCTCGGCGAGTCGGCCGGAACTCGCGAAAGAACTTGGCGATAAATTGCGTGCCCGGCTGAAAGGGAATGGCGCATTGCTCCCTAAGCTGAATCCCGATTTTGATCCCGATAGGCAGCCCCAACCAAAAAAGAAGGGCAAGGGGAATTCGCGCTAGATGCGGAGTATAAAATTGGAAGTAGTATTCTCGTAGATATGAGTGAAGTCTTAAATGGAAGTGGGCGCGCTAGCCGGAATTAAATTCTTGACACTCCTATATGGCTGAGCCAAAATTTGACCATGAACACTGCTTCTAGTGTTCTCCGCAAACTCTCAGCACTCCCTTAAAGGGGAAATGGTGCGCCCGGAAGGATTCGAACCCTCGACCGTCGGATTAGAAGTCCGACGATTGCCATTGTGATATAAGGAGTTATGTTCAACTGGGACAAAACTGGGACATAAGATTGCATTTAGAGCGGAAAGAAAATGGGGTTTGGCGCGTTCGCATTAAACTCGAAGGGGCTGGACTAGGCGTTGTTACATATTACAGAATCACAGTCGCAAAACAGAATAACTAAAAAGTTTCCCACCCTGAAACCTCACCGCGGCCATCCAGAGATTCTACGATGTCATCGTGCGCATCATTAAAACCACATCAGTCTTTTGCTTAGCCACGTTGACCACTTGGCTCATATGGTCTTGTGGAAGCTCCTCTCCAGCACACTCTCCAGCAGCGCAGTATGTCGGCTCGCACACATGTATGGAATGCCATGCATCAATTTGGGAGGAATGGACCAATAGCCATCATGACCTAGCCGAGGTGCCTCTTGCAGAAGGCGAAGTCACCGTAGATGGGCATCCAGCCCTGCGACGCCTTGGTGTCGAACCCTTGGTGCAGTATCTCGTCATGCTCAATGGAAATCTTCAGGTGCACCAGCTAGCGCAGGACTCGGAAACGGGTGCGTGGTTTGACGTTTTTGCTGACGGTCGCCAAGAAGGAGAGTGGGGTCACTGGACGGGTCGAGGCATGAACTGGGATACCATGTGCGCGGTTTGCCACAACACCGGGGTCCGTCGCAGTTGGGACAATAAAACGGACACCTTTCACACCGAAGTAGCAGAATATGGCGTGGGCTGTGAAGCTTGCCATGGGCCGGCGAGTGAGCATATTGACAATCCGAAGCGAGTACTTCCTGGTGCCAAAGATGGAGTGGAAAGTTGCGCCCCCTGTCATGCAAGGCGCAGTGAGTTTCGTAATCATACTCCAGGAGACTCGTTCTCGGAGAGTTTTCACCCAGCGCTCCCGCGCCACAGCGAAGCGTGGTACGCCGATGGACAAATCCTGGAAGAGAATTTCGAGTACGGCTCTTTCGTTGAATCAAAAATGCACGCCGCAGGAGTCACATGCTTAGATTGCCATAACCCTCATACCGGAAATTTAACCGCCGAAGGAAATGCGCTTTGTCTAAGTTGTCATTCTGGTGCGGGGCGAATTCCTGGCCCAGTGATTCAGGTAAGCACCCACACGGGCCACGCTGCAGAATCCATTGGCAGCCAATGTGTGAGTTGTCACATGCCCACAACGACTTATATGCAGCGCCACCCGCGAAGAGATCATGGATTTTTGATTCCTGATCCTAGGTTGAATGAAAGTGTCGGTGCTCCGAATGCCTGTAACCGCTGTCACCAAGACCGTTCGGTAGAGTGGGCGATACAAGAAGTGGAAAGCCGTCCGGGTTGGAAGGGCAATGCTGCGCGGCGCCAGCTAGCACTAAAGATAAAACCTAGTGTGGATTCTTGGCCACAAGGCGTCGCACTTTGGGAGGCGCTAGTTCACAATCAAGGACAGCCGGCCTCGGCTATGCGTGAGGCGCAGTTTTGGATGCAACAGGGCCAATTTGAAAAAGCAGTGCAGGCTGGGCAGTGGGCGGAAAAGTGGGAAGCTAATTCACCGGCGCCTCGGCACATGCAAGCTACTGCGCTGGATTCTCTGCAACGAAGGAACGAAGCGCGGAACGTAATGGAACAATGTGTTTTGGATTTTCCTGACGATGCCTTGTCGTGGTATTTGCTCGGTTTAGCGCGCGCTGCCGAAGAAGATTGGCAGAATGCTCGCGAGGCACTATTGAATGCCTTGGCTTTTCAGCCTCACTTTCCGGAGGCGGAAAAGAATCTCAAGGTGTTGGAAGAGTTCCTGGAGAATTTCTAACCTTAACTCTGATTAAATCGGGCACTAGCCCTGCTACCATAGTGTAAGTAATCACATGGAAATCAAAAACACAAGTAAGACCCCGCTGAAAGTACCCCTCCCAGGTGGCAAGAACCTCTTTCTTGGCCTAGGAGCCACTGCTAAAGTTAGCGATAAAGCCGCCGAGCATCCGCCGTTTAAAGAACTGGCTGATAGTGGTGCAATTGAAATCCTCGGCAGTGGTCGCTCGAAAATCGGCGGTTCATCTAGCTCGGTTAGCGGGGCTACGAGCTCAAACACTGGCACGAGCGGTGGTGCGCCGATGCGGAAAAGCGGCGACCGTTAGCCTACAATGTAGAAGTGTCGATAACCTCACTTCTGTATTTTTTACCTTTGCTGTGTGCACATGGAGGCCCCGATCCTCTCATGTCTTGGCGTTTAAGTTCCGCCGAATTACACGGCAGTAAGTTATCTGCTAGGCTCGGCCCTGATCCACGAGTGAGTGGCGCACCGCTGGCAACGCCTGGTCCAAGTGGTGGAGCATTAATGTTTGATGGCATTGATGACCGAATGGTAGTAGCGAAAGACATCGCCGAGCTCGGTGCGTTTTTGCCCAAGAAACATTTCACTATTTCGACATGGGTGTCGGTGAACACTCCTAAAAGTTATGGCGGTGTGTTTTCGGCTATCCAAGACAACGGCGATTCCGAGCAAGGTATTATCTTAGGCTATGACACTAAGAATTTTTATATTGGCTTGGCCACTGAAGGTGCGGATGACGGTGATGGCGTGCTTACTTATTTACGCGGCACCACTGCTTATCAAATAGGTCGCATGTATCACGTTACTGCGACTTACGACGGAGAGCTGCTTTGCCTTTATATAAATGGAAAATTAGAGAGTAGCACTAAGGCCCAAAGCGGCGACGTGCTCTATCCGAATGCTGCTCCGGTAGTGATAGGGGCCTATAAAGATGATAATGAAGATATCTTGCACCATGGCCGTATTCGAGAGCTAACCATTTACGATCAGACGGCTTCGGCTAAATGGGTCATGGAAGACTTCGGGCACAATTCCGACTTGACTCTGGCAGTACCGCAAATTCCGCTCGACCCACACTTCACTATGAAGGTGAAGCCTTTTTTGCAATACGGCACTCAGCAGTCGATGGTCATCACCTGGGAAACCTCGCGTCCGGCAACGACAACGGTGCACTGGGGTGATCATGTGTTGGGTGAAGAAGAGAATCTTAGTTTGCCACATAAAATAGACGGCGACGATGATGCGCTCATTCATGCCGTTACTCTTGGTGGGCTCGATCCGGGGTCTGGATATTTTTATCAGGTTGAATCGGTCGACGTCGAAGGCCAGGTTTTAACCAGCCCTATTTTGACTTTCCAGTCTGCGGTTGAAGAAGATGTGCCCTTTGCCTTTGCCGTGATTAGTGATACCCAAGATAATCCAAGTGTGTCAGGCCAAATAGCTAACATGGCATGGGGTATGCGCCCGCACTTTGTTTTGCATCCGGGTGACCTTGTCGGCACCGGCACTAACATCGGTGATTGGCGCGACGAGTTTTTTCCTAGCATGGACCCCCTCCTGTCGCGCGTGCCGATTTATCCGGTACTAGGTAATCACGAGCAAGATGCTCGGCATTACTACGATTACATGCAGTTGCCAGATCCTGAATACTATTACGATTTTAAATACGGCAACGCGCATTTTTTCATGCTAGACACCAATCGCAAAGTGCATCCTGGTAGCGAGCAATTTGTTTGGCTTGAAAAGGAGCTTAAGAAGTCTAAGGCTAGATGGAAAATTGTTTGCCATCATCATCCGGCATTTAGCTCTGATGAAAACGATTACGGCGATATGTGGAAAGGCCCTTCAAGCCACGGCGATTTACGCGTGCGCGAGTTGACGGCACTTTATGATAAATACGATGTCGACTTGGTATGGAATGGCCACATCCATTCTTACGAGCGCACCTGGCCATTAGCAAAAGGCAAGGTCGTCGAAGAGAACGGTACCACTTACATGATTACTGGCGGTGGTGGTGGAGGCCTTGAAACTCCTGGTCCGATTCGCCCTTGGTTTCAAAACAACGTGCGCCGCGGGCACCACTGGTGTTATGTCGCAGTTAATGGTGGCACGCTTGAAATGAAGACCTTTGACCCATAGAGTGACATGGCCGTCTACCGCAAGAATGCGGTAGTGATTCCATTCGCCGACACCATTAGTTAACCTTTGTGTAGGGAAGCTACGGCTGCTCTTAGGGTTTCCAACCACCGCGGTTGAACCGTCGGCGTAGGTGTAAGTAATTTGCGGAGTGGTGGCTGTCATCGTTGAAGCGCCTACCGGGAAAACATCGCCGTGACTGGTGAACCAATCCGATTGCTTGCCATGCTGATTGAACCAATTTTCTTCGTAGCCCAAATCGAGGACCTGCACTTCAATTCCGCTGCGTGGCAAAGCTCCAGGAGGTAAATCGGTAAAAGCAGATTCTGGACACCATAAAAACACTCCGGCATTGCCACCATATACATGGTGCTTCCAGTCGAGCTCGAGTTCGAAGTTAGTGACGGGTGCGATAAGACGTGCGCCACCGTTAGGAATACCGCTACAAACGATGACGTCATCGCGTTGCGTCCAGGTAGTGTCACTGCCGTTGACGTTTTCGAAATCGTCGAGCGTGAGGCTTTGCCATTGTGGAGTCGGCTGTAACGGAGCGGCGCATGCGCCGAGAGAGATTAATATCCCACAAGTGAGAAGTGTTATTGGTTTTGTCATGTTAAACTTCCAGCCATTGACGGCAAAGGTTTACGAAAGTATCGGCAGAGTAGTAGGGGCGTTCCCCCAGGAGGTCGTGGCTCCCGGTCATGGCACTATATTAGCCATATTCCTTTCCGCTGATGTTAGAATATGACCATGCATGTTTTAATCATCAACTTTAATCTACACGAATTAGGTCACGATCAGTACGAGAGCGTCTGCAATGAGCTTGCCCCAATGTTTGCCGGGCTCCCAGGTCTGATTTCAAAGCATTGGCTCGCCAACCCAGAGACGAATACTTACGGTGGTGTTTACGTTTGGGAATCAGAGCAAGCTTTGCTTGACTATAAAGACTCTGATATCTTCAAATCTATTGGCGCTAATCCTAATTTCGCAAATGCGACGGTTACAGACTTTGGCATCCTAGCTGATGCTTCGAAAGTAACTCGCGTAGGCTAAATAAGTTCTCGTTCGCAGGTCGATGTCCCTGTAGCTCAGCTGGATAGAGCATCGCTTTCCTAAAGCGGAGGTCGGGTGTTCGAATCACCCTAGGGACACCATTTAGAAAGCCCACGGCTGTTATGCCGTGGGCTTTGCTTCTAGTGTTCTCCGCAAACTCTCAGCACTCCCTTAAAGGGAAAATGGTGCGCCCGGAAGGATTCGAGCCCTCGACCGTCGGATTAGAAGTCCGACGATTGCCATTGTGATATAAGGGTTTGCGGTTACTTTGACCACAAATTAACCACAAAGCATGTATCTGGAGAAAAGACCAAACAAAGTCTGGTATTGCAGATTTAAGCGTGACAACATCTGGGACCGACGCTCTCTCAGAACAACAAACAAGCGCGAAGCACAGCGCAGAATGGCTCAACTTAAACCAACGGGGCAAGAGCAAGAACGCCTTGAGAAAGCCGTTAAACGCTGGCTCAAGGAACAAGAAAACCGGGATCTTACTGACAAACACTTCAGTGATCTGAGACTTATTGGACGGGAACTAAGTGCAGCATTTGGCTCACAACATGTAGCCAAAGTACAGCGTTGTCATTTACTCCCATGGCTTCAAGAAAAGCCTAGAAGACTTCGATTAGCTAGGGCTTTCTTTCGCTGGTGTGTTACTTGTGATCTTCGTATGAATGATCCATGCCTTGGTATTGCTCGTTATATAAATAAACCAGAGCGAGTTCCGACTCCACGCATGTCAGATTCACAGATTGAGGAGCTGTTGTCCGATCTAAAGGAATATGCGTCAAACATCTATCCATTAGTAAAGTTTCTCTCAGAGACAGGAGTGCGCTCTATTGATGCGACTCGTATTCATTGGAGAGATGTGGGGGAAGGGCGTGTGTTAATTAAGCCGGGTAAAGGGAAGGGACATACACGATTCATCCCAGCAACTATTGGCTCGCCGGCGAGACTACCAGGCTCATTGGTGTTTGGCTTAACGAAGAACCAGCTTGAAGGGGCTTGGAGAAGGTTCAAGATGAATCATGAACGATGGAAGGGGACTTCTCTACACAGCTTGAGAGTGGCTGTTAATTCACGTCTGGTGGAGCAGGGACATGAGGCTCTTGCTCGTGCAATGCTGGGACACTCTAGTGTGGATATGACAGCGCATTACATGCGACTGCATGTTACGTAAAGCACCAAATCAAATATAATCTAATGGGATAAATCAATGTTTTAAAACTATCCTTTTATTACAATTGACCCAATGGTAACAAACGAGCATACCGAGGGAAGTGGGACAGTGCTTCGCGCCAAGGTTCCTCAAGAAAAGCTCAACATCGACGAGAAGACGAGGAGCAGCCTTTTTCAATGGAGTGGTCAATTCTCGCCACAGCTTATAGAAGCGCTGATTCGTAAATATGCTAAGCCAAACGCAAAGTTACTGGACCCGTTCATGGGAAGTGGGACAGTGCTCCATGAAGCCGCTAGTATGGGATTGCAGTGCGTTGGCTCGGACGTTAATCCTGCTGCATTTCACATAGGTCGTCTTTATTCAATCTGCAATTCAAAACCAAGTGAACGGCAGGCGCTCTTTGTGCCGCTAAAAGAATGTCTAGATTATATTTTTGGTAATGAGTCGCCGCTAATCGGCGGGGATATAGAATCAAGACCTGGGCACCAGCGAGCAATTAATAATTTAATTAGCACAGCTGAAACTCTAGGTCGGAACTCTTGTGCAAGATTCCTTACAGAAGGATTCATTACTCTTGGAGATAAGGCTAGATACGAAAAAGACCCAGTACAGCTATTGAGTCTATTTGAGAAACTTGAGCGGACAGTTATGAATTTTCCTTACTCAAAGAATCCAATACAAGCATTAAATTCAGATTGTCGAAAACTCCCTATCCAAGACAATTCGATTGACTTGATAATTACGTCACCGCCTTACATTAACGTCCTCAATTACCACCAACAATATCGGAAGAATACTGAAGCACTAGGATGGGATGTTCTCAATGCTGCCAAATCCGAGTTTGGCTCAAACAGAAAACACCGTGGCAACCGATTTCTTACAGTCATTCAGTACTGTCTAGATATAGCAGAGTGTTTTATTGAGCTTTACAGAGTCTCCGAATCCTCCGCACACATTATTTTTATTGTAGGAAAAGAATCGAACGTTAGAGGCATTCCATTCTATAACGGGAAACTTGTAAAAGATATTGCCGCTGTGGTGGGCTTAAACCTTGACCTTCAACAAGAAAGAACATACATGAATAGGTTCGGAAAAAACATTTGCGAAGAAATCTTACATTTCACAGCTCCATCCAAGCCAAACATAGCTTCATCTGAAAAAGTTAAAACTATTGCGGTGAAAGCACTGCAGGAAGCAACGTCTATAGCAGAAGGCAGTGTCCTAGCAGATATTGAAAACGCAATTTGTTCGGTGAATAATGTCGAGCCTTCAATCCTTTACCAAAAACGAATATAATGAGCGCAACCATTCCTAATCCCCACTACCGTAAATTACAAGCGCTACTTGAAAATAGTAAGCTACCGGAAAGCGACGGTGAAAGAGTAAGGGAGGCAATCCAACAGTACGAAAACTGGATTTCTATATTAGATAATGCAATAGGAACACCGGAGGAATGCTTAAAGACGATGGTTGACGCTTTTAACAGCTATAAGCTTTACGTTGACCTAAACTTTATTTTCGATAGCCCAAATGATTTTCTATACCGACAAAAAGGGCAACTAAAACTTGATAACACAATAATTGAAGAATTTCTTCCACGATTGGTTGTCCCTAAAGTAATTCCAGAACTGGAAGGTCTTAATCTTTCCACAGGTCCCACAACTTGCTTTTCGTCCATGAGCTTCAATTCCTCTATAGACTCTCATCTAGATGGTGGCGGAATGCAGATAAAAAGCAAGGACCAGGACTTTTCTTTATCAAAAAAACTACTCATAAAGGCTTCTCATAACACTGACTTTAGTGACTCAGTGACTCTCGAAACGAGTCTAGGGTATCTTGCAGCAGAGTGCAAAACCAACTTAGACAAAACAATGTTTCAAGAAGCCTCTGCCACCGCTAAAGACCTTAAGAGTGCTGTGATGGGTGCGAAGTATTATTTGCTGGTCGAGTGGCTTGATATGACTCCGATAGCAACTTCTACCACTTTCATTGATGAAGTCTTGGTCTTGAGAAAAGCCAAGAGGATTTCCTCTAATATTCGGAGCAGATTCTCGAGCGCTTCTGGCAGGCAAGAAAAACGTGATTTCTACAGTAAATACTTGCAAGAAAATCCATTTCAATTGTCTGTATTCAAAAGATTTTGCCAGCATGTCTCCGAGATATTTCCGGAAGATGAAGAGACTGTCCTGGTGAATGGCTACTTTTGATTGCCAGCGTGAAATCATCGGAAACTTCGGTTCCCTCTGAACAACCAAGCAGGAGTAAAAGGGGAACAAGTAAGAAGAACTGACGCATGGAAGGATTGTAGCAAAAACGCTAATCACGAGGAGGGAAACTCGGATCATCACCAAGCAAATCCTCTATTCCTGTCCTTGGCATAAACCTTATCGTTTTAACATTATTTTCTCGTCTGTCAGGCGTCTTCATTTTATCTTTGATAAAGTTAATCGTCACCTTGCGCCTCCACCCATGAGCGGTCCTAATGGCTTTGTATTCGTGAGCGCTTAGCCTGATCTTAATGCAAACCTCTTGGACCATATCTTCCCAATCGTAGTAGTCATTATAGTTTCGTTTAAGATACTCTCTTTTGACGAAGTTTATATACCCCTCATCATCAATAGTGCATAGAAGCCAGGCTTCTTCTTTTCTACTCTCTGTGGTGTTAGCAGATCCAAGTGTTAATAGTAAATCACTTAATTCATCATCTGTCATGCTATTTTCCCTTTGATTAAAATATTTATCAATTAGTTGGTAATTATTGGTTTCTCATATCGTTATTAAATATGAAGCTACTGATAGCTACTGAAGTCGCCAGGCCTTTGGAGCCTGGCTTAAGTCTTCTACCTGTTAAAGTGATCTGGAGTTCAGTTCTGTAAATATTTCTGTAAAAAATTTAAAATAGTCGTTGCTTGTGCAATAGGTAGCCAGGCTCCCAAGGCCTGGCCTAAGCTCCTTAGCTGCCAATAGCTTTGATTTTCTTTTTTGGTTTCTTTTTAAGGGAAACTGAAGTGCTTAGAACGGCAAGCCTAGATAAGTAGAGGAAAACCTATAAATGAATAATCAAGATAAAATCTCTAATTCCATAATTATGGAATACAATAAAAATGCAAAAGAAAAACTCTTTAACGAAGCCAAGATAGCTAATACTCAGAGTCCTTTATTTCACATTAACGGAACAATGATGACTCTGGAAGAATCTGTCAGATATTTAAAGCTATATGTCGAATCTCTTAATAGAAAAGAAAGATTGGAGTCTACAGAATGTCCTACTTGTAGATCCACAGTCTTGTAATAGATGAATTAAGGGTAAAAGGAACAGTTTTATTCTTGTTTTTGGGATAATCCACCAGCTCACTATTTTAAATTTTTCTAGATTTAGTGTTCTTTTTTAGTGATTCCTTACTGTAATAAGATGTTATTACCTATTTACAGCCTATATTGAATATTAGACCGCTTGCCCTATGGGGCTCAGCGGAGAAAATATGTTTTTTGGGACTCTATATTAAGGATTTAGTACTATGTTTCTTAGACATGGCTAAATTAGTACCTGGTGTTAACGATCTCGCAACAACTCATCCAGAGCTTGCGAAAGAAGCACATGGTTGGGATCCAAAAACAGTGACAGCGGGCTCTCAGAAAAAAATGGAGTGGAAATGTCTTGAGTGCTCTCATCAATGGGGAGCCCGAATAGGCAATCGAACAAAGAGCTATAAGCCAACAGGGTGCACCTCTTGTGGGCTAAAGAGAAGAGCCAATACGCTACGGTCAATGTCTCTAGAGAAAAACGGGAGCCTTCAAGAAGCTTGGGATCGAGGCAAATATTTGAATTTAAAGGATGAGTGGAATTATTCAAGAAATGAAAAAGAAGGCGTCTTCCCAAATAAAATAACGGTTTATAATCATATAAGAGCACATTGGATATGCTCGTTTTGTTCTCACCCATGGCAGGTGGCGCTAAGCAACAGGACAGGAGGTAATAAGAGTGGATGCGATAAATGTCGCGGCAACGTATCAGGACAGCAGATCAGGATTTGGGCTGAACTGACATCTATTTTTAATCTCGAACAGTGCCATTTGGATTATAAACCGGACATTGAAGGTATTCACTCTTTAGACATCTACATCAGTTCTAAAAAAATTGCTATTGAATACGACGGAGGTAACTGGCACAAATCTAACGATAGGAATAGTAGGGATAAGCAAAAAAGTAATTCATGCAAAAAAAATAACATTTTTTTGATTAGGGTTCGAGATAGTAAATTAGAAAAAGAAGAATCTCATGACATTATCACGAAAAGTGATAAAGATGTGTCTCTTACGGAGATTCAAGGGATAATAGAAGTAATTAGAGAAAATTGCTCGTTAACCCCAAAGGAAATGGATTTGGCCGAAGACTATCTAGAGGCCAATCATTTTAGAAAAGACGATCTAGTCGTAGAAACGCAACAAAATATCAGGAAACATGGAAGACGCGCAATCACCATTCCTTTTAAAGATTCATTAGCATATCTATTCCCAGAATTATGCGAAGAATGGGATTACGAAAAGAACACAATCGGGCCTGAGTGTTATACGCCAGGAGTGAACCAAGAAGTATTTTGGAGATGCCGGAATAATGTTGGTCATAAAGGCTTCAAGGAAAGCCCAAATGTTAGAACAACTAAATTTATAAAAAAGGGGCATGCGATACGGTTGAGAGCCTGCAAGGAATGCCCTCCAATGGTTCAGCCTGAAGAAAGTCTTGCAAGGCTGCACCCTCAGATATCAGAGATATGGGATTATGAAAGAAACAAGCCTTTCAAGCCCGAAGATTTCGCCGCAAAAAGTAGTTGGTCTGCATGGTGGGTATGTAAAGATGGAACACATAGCTGGTCAGCTATAATCTCCAATAGGACCTTGAAAGATAGTGGCTGTGGGGTTTGTAAAAATCGAAGAACTAAACGTGATCCCAAATGGACTCAAGGTGTCAGGAAGAGTAAAAAGGAACCACCATTAATATTTAATGAGAGCCGAGTTTCTTTATAAATTTTCACCGGCAATAAACCCCTTGACACTGTCACGCAGCTAAACCAAAATTTGACCACGAACACTGCTTCTAGTGTTCTCCGCAAACTCTCAGCACTCCCTTAAAGGGAAAATGGTGCGCCCGGAAGGATTCGAATCCTCGACCGTCGGATTAGAAGTCCGACGATTGCCATTGCAATATAAGGAGTTATGTTCATCTGGGACAAAACTGGGACATAACATTGCATTTAGAGCGGAAAG
>Ga0233441_1000477_pt1 | contig 48478 bp, 44 predicted proteins | sample SI_123_September_4_FD_182781 | JGI IMG/M metagenome (GOLD analysis project Ga0233441, IMG submission 182781) | Seawater microbial communities from Saanich Inlet, British Columbia, Canada - SI_123_September2016_135_MG | ecosystem: Environmental > Aquatic > Marine > Inlet | place: Canada: British...
ATATCATCAGATATAATTTTACCATCCGCAATCTGACTTACAAGAAATTCATTGAACCTTTCGGTCTTTCCCGAATCGCTTGTTTTTACGCCTTCCGTTTTATCGTCAGCGCCGGCCGTTATTGATTTGGCCCCTACCAGCTCGGCATTCTCTTTAGCCGTTAATTCTGGTTCTACTTGCTGCCAGGCCTTAGACAAAGTTTCTACTAGGTCAGCCTCTTGCTCATCATAGTCGGCCATAATTTTTTCGTGATCATTACTTGCATTAATAGAAGCCATTGCTATTTGAAGCAGGGCCTTTTTTTCTTGTGGTCCACCAGTTGCGCTATACGCCTCGGTGTCAGCATTGAACTCATCAACCTTTTTCTGCCTTTGTTCAACAGCCGCATTATATTTACTCAATGCATCCCTATACGCAATTTCCGCTTCATCTCTTCCCTCCACCCCTTCCATAATGTCAAGCTCCCTGCCCTTGAGGACGGCCGTCCTTTCCGCAATAGCGGCGCCAAGCTTTGCCTGAGCAGCATCGGCTGCAGCGCTCAATGCGGCACGCATCATTTTCTCCTGGCCAGCAATCTCATTTTGTCTGGCATAATTTGCCTCTGCGAGTTTCGCCACGGCGTTGTTGTCAGCAGCAATAGCTATTTCATTCTCTTTGTGCATGCTGTCTAATGCGATGCTTATGTATTGTGCGGCAGAATCTCCGCCCCTATTTCCAACTCCCATGATTCAACTCCCGTTTATTGTGATACTGTGTCTTTGGAAATCTTAGAAACCTCTTCTACGTGGCTAAGCAATTCGCCAATAACATCATTGACATCTTTATCCCCAGAAATCTCGATCTTGCCTACGACTTCCATAATATCATTAACGCGATCTAGATATTCGGAGTTTTTTGCAAAAGTCACCATCATTGCTTCCATATTAGTTAACGAGCCGGCCTTGCTTGCCATGTTTCTTCCCAAAGCCTCTTGTGTTGTAGACTTGCCTGGGCTTGAAAAATTGCCCCTCATTACTGAAAACATAGACTGGACTTGATGAAGTAAATTACTTTGTGCTTTATCGCCACCAGACCCGTATGGCTGAAGATCTTTGTTAACTTTCAAAAATGCCTCTGCCGAATTTTTTAAAATAGTATTATTCCCAGCTTCATTAAGCAAGGCAGTGGCCTTGGCAACAATTTGCTCTGCGTTCATTCCGGTAAAGTTTTCCCCGCTAATAGTTGCTAAATTATTTCTGGCTTGACTTTGAGCGGAATCAGACATCTGCCTAGTCACTTTACCGTACCCATCAACCTCTGGAGCAAAGAACCTTTCAAATCTACCAACAACTCTTTCGCTGAGCTGCAGCGCTGCGTAACCCTTGGCGGCTGTATCTAACGGGGAGTCCATGGCATCAAGCTCCATGTTGGTCTTAGCGAAATCAGCCTGCATGTTTCCAGCAGCGGCACGCATTTCATTGCTCGCCGTAATGCCGGAAATAGCAGATCGCGTTGTGTCGTGCTTGTCTGTGGCCACCTGCTGGTTTACTTCCCCGCTAGTCTTCAGCTTTCGCATGCTGGCCTCTAGTGACTTCTCGCCAACACCCGTAGCGTTTGCTTGTCGTTTAAAATATGCCTGGTTCTGTTGACCAGCAAGCTTCATCGCACCAACCGCCCAGGGAGTAATCTGTGATGTGGTTCTTACCATGTCGATACCTTTCTATGTATCAGCTAACTTCTTAAGAGCGCCGGCTTGTCCAAGTGCCCCTACTCCGCTCATTGCAGAGGCTGCAAATCCGCCTACTTTTAAAGCGGCATCAAACATACTTGTTTTTTGTGACTCTAATTGAGCCTTTTGAGTAGACGCGGTTAATTCCATTTGGTCTTGCTGTGAAAGTAATCCTTGCCATTGCTGAGACGCTTGCATCTGATCGCGGTCACTAGCCGTCTGTATTTCAGATATAGCCCCCTGCATCTTGCTTTGATTATCTGACATAGCTGCATTTATCCTACCCTGTCCTATAGAGCTAAGATCCATTGACTTTGCATCAGCTTCAGCTAACTGAGAATTTTGAGAACCAACTATACCTTGTATTCTCTGTTCAAGCATAGTATTCATTTTCTTAGCACCAAATCCAGCCTTAGCCCTCTGGCTCAACCCGCTTGCCCTTGCATTATCTATTGCTGACGTTGATACCTGAATGCTATTGATAGCTTTATCTATAGCATCATTGCCTACCAGTTTATCAAAAACACCCATCTCATTCTCCTATCCTTCATACATAGCTAACCCTAATCTCTATTTCCGAAAGTCCCCATGCATCCGCCGAGTACGCAAAGCTCTCAACAAATATCCAAGAAGAAGCAATCCTAGGCACTTCTTCCCACTCGCTCCATGCGTGCGTCTCTTCATATTCACCCCAAAGAAGCCTGCACTCAATTAGCATATTTGGGTAATTTCCCCATAAGGACATCGGACCAGATATTGATATTTGGAAATCGCCAACAATTACACCTGAACATGGATACCTATTAATAACCCTGTTCGATGCTCCGCGGACATGGTACTTTTTCCCGCCAAATCCTTGATATGCCCATATGTCATCATCGTCTCCACTAACGGTATCTCCAGCCCATGATAGCTTTACCCATGATCTTACTGAAGCTTCTGGCAGCGCCTGATCTATCGGCTCGTACAGGCACTCTATCTCTCCTGGGCTATCCTCTTCAACGGTTACTGTGTGTATTGCTGGGCAAACAGAATAGTAACTGGCCATATTGCCTGTTCCAGCAACAAGAACGTCATCTTCTGCTATTATCGCGTATTCTCCTATTGGAACAGTACTATTTACTAGGCTGCCGGTTACTTCTGGATTTATGTACCCGTTTGGACCGAGAACAGTAAAAGTCGTATCCTCCGTGAAATATGAACCCCAGGAATCGCCAACACGCAACCTTTCTTTTGGTGTCACCGTAAGCGTTCCAGTAGGATACTGTGGATTTGAATAAAGAGCGATAACATCATGATAATAATTAAGTCCAGCTGGCTCATTAATAGTTACTGAACTTGGAGCTACATAGATACCAGAATCAAGAAACTCTACAGTATATGGATAATCAAAAAATCCCTGCCCTACAGTATCACTATCAAATTCAAGTTCCCCAGATTCAACTAAAACAATATCCATGTTGCTGTCTTTTAAATACCAAACTGCATCATCCAGCGTATTGCCATTATGTATTGGATTGATATGAAATGTTGGAGTTCGCACATGCTTATACTCACCGCGTAAATAGTTGGTAGTCCATGAAACCTCTTCTCCGTACTGAGTGGGCTCTGGCTTAACGAAATCAAGCAAATCCGGCCACTCAAGAACTCTTATTGATGTACCGGCTGGATAAGTAAATGAATCCCACTGGCCATTATGATAAGTAAAATCCAGGTTACTTTCTTCGCCATCCGGATCTCTCTTTAACGCCCTAACATAATCAATATTCGTCCCACCGGTGGCATCAAATTGCCACTCAGTACCATTATTGAGAGCTATAAGAATTGTCCACACTTCATCGTCTTCTGGGATGGCAGAAGCATAATATCCTTCATAGACTCCAGTTTCTTCACCTTCAGTAGTAGAATATTCAGCCCTATCACTACCATACGAAAGGATAGGTTGATCAGGCGGCGTTGTATAGGTCGCTATGTCCTGCCAGTCAATCATCATTGTATACTCTGGGTTGTTCTCCACCCTCGGCGATCGATCAACCTGGAGGAAATACGGCCCCTTGTCTGGCATTGATAACACGGGTGTTACATATTCATCAGCGGATTCATCAGAAAAGCTTTTGTATACCATGAATCCCATTACATCTCTTCTGGTTTCGCTCAGCGGATGCGGCTGGATTTTGGCACAATATCTTCTGTCCCAAAAATACATTAACGACTCAATTAAGTGATTCGTAACTGTAATTGTTGAAGAAATTCTAGCAAATCGATTCGTCCAGTCAGCACCATTGCCAGTGCCTATCGTGAATCCACTATCGGCATTAGTCCAGGTGTCACCATTATCAGTATATGTATATGGAAGACTATCAGCTTCTCCGGCAGTCCAAACAACACGACATACATCATCAAAAACCGGCGAAGTATTTTCTGCTTCAAATGGAGGCGGGCCATTAGTTGACCATCTAGTATCTTCTTTCCACGATCTGCCTACTCCCGCTTCAAAAATTTCACATTCAAGATCCGTAACACTCGTACTGTCTACGTCTACTGGATAATCAAATGGATTATAAACCTCAGCCTTTGCTAAAATAGAAGAATTATTTGGAACAGCGACATACGTTGCAACAAAATCTAAGTCCTGTACAGCCTCGCTGGTTGTGCCTAAAATTACACTCGGGTGATCCCACAATGGCTCATCTTCAGTATGAAGCTTATATGTTCCATAAGAGCCGTTTAAATATTCAGCATAGTTGCCATGATAATCTATCATTCCGCCATCAGGTTTTTCAAGCGTCATCGGGTAAATAAAATTATTCGGACCCGTTCTTGTCATTGTTATTACGGACGTAGTTTGGGTAAGATAAATAGGCGCAGTTGCTTCATCTTCTCCGTCTGCAACAGACACAACAATGGAACCAGGAGTGACGTATCCAGAAAAATATTGTGGAACAATTTGATATGTTCCAACTGGAACCGGCACTGTCTCACTACCTACGCCACCATAGTAAAAAAGACCACTAAGACCATTTATATACCATGGAGCCTCAAGGGTTGACCCATCGGAGTCTTCTGGAGTAACGCTGATAGTGCCGCTAATAAAATCATATACGCCGGTGAATGTATGTAACTGGCCTATACTTGTCGGGGTCCACAATTCTAACGATGGAGTTGTATGATATTCTAAATCAAGCCAAGTTACCGTAAACGGATCATGAATATGGCTGGCCGTTAATACAGTAGGACCAATCCCGCCATGCGGTAGTAATGGATCGCCTGAGTATGCCAGCTCCCAGGCAGCATTAGATAATATATTACCGTCTTCATCCCTTGGATCGATCTCCAACGTATGCAGCGGGTAATACATAAAGCTTATGTCTTCTGTGTACGCACCCTCCGGCTCTAGCGGGTAACTGCTATCATTAAATGATAGCGTAATAGGTCCGTCAGATGTATGAGCTGGAACGCTGCCGCTTTCCGCTATGCCAATCAAATCAAAAACTATATTTGGCTGAGGCAGTCTTGCGCCAGCCGTATATGTAGCGGTCATAGTCTCTTCGTTTATACTAAAACTGTCATATGTGATTTCAATAAAATTATTACCCCAAGTCTTCATCCTTATTCCAATATTTTCAACATCCCCACCATTTCCTGCGTAAAGGGCGTAATTGATGGAAACATTAATTATGCAATTAGAAACCGAACTTGACGCCTGAGAAGCTGCGCCCCTCGCTCTATCTGCACTATCATCCGCTTCAATGCCAACCCTATAAACTTTACCGTCCTGCTTGATACGCAAGTCCTTGTCGTTCCCGACTCCTCTTACGCCAACGAGCCCATCGCGATTATCGTACCCGCCATCCCTGCGGATTCTTCCTGGAGGAGTAATATCACGATCTTCATTATGAATACTTTTATCTTCTCTGCCAGCAAGCAGGCTACCGCCATGCAGGTCGGCCAATGATTTTTCTCGTAGTTCTCTTATTTCTTTACGCGTAACCATTATTTAATCTTCTTTGGCTTGTAAGAAATTTCTATTGAGTCAATAGATTCATCAGCATAGAACTCGCCATATGCATGCAATATAATAAATGCACCCTTGCCTCTTGTTCTTATTTTATTAGACCCAGAAACTACCGCCTCTGTATCAGTGGCAACAGTAGCGGCAATGTCCGATGATGCCGTAGCTCCAATAATTATTTCGCCAGCATAAGTACTGGAAAAATAAATCTTCTTTATCTTTTTAACAATACCCTGTCTTCCAATAGCATTAGGACCAGAATCTATTTCCCAAAGTATACTACCGGCTTCGCTAGAGCCGACTCTTATGCCAAGAGTACTGACATTAGAATAATATTCTTCACCATCGGCGCCATCAAAGAAAAACATCTCGTACACGTCTGTAAGTTCGGCTGTGCCTAATTCGTGAGTATGCCACGCCCCTCCAACAAAATCATAAACCAAAACATTTGTCCCATCTGAGTAGTCCTCAACGACCCACAGCTGTTTCTTGATATTGTTATACGCAAGCATTTTGATGGAGGGGAGGCCACCGACCTTGCTAGTATATCTTGATTCTATTTTATTCACGGTCAAGTCAACTACTTTTGTACCGTCAAACAAATAAACTCCGTGCTTTCCGCACCATGCAATACCAAACGGAGTCTCTACGATATGCCTTTTACTCAAGCACCCGTCAGCTAAATGCCCGCCCAGTATTCTCCAGGAAGACGATGCTCCGCCACTCGCATCTATAAAATGAACAGCTCCAGTAAAGAAACAAACAATGATTGACTTAAATGATTTAACCGCGACCTTGGAACCTGCATCTTTCTGCCCAAGCTCTATAAAGTTTCCTCTCCAGTCGGAAAAATTTCCGTACTCTGAAAAGAAAAGCCTGCTCCCGTAGTGGTCCAATCCGCCTTCAACGGTTTCAGTAGTCCCGCCAAGAGCGAGAAGCCTGTTTGCGTGTATGTGATATGTATCACTGATAACATTTGTTGTATCATCTGCAATTACTTCTATTGACGGTATCAGCGGATCGCTAATTCCCAATCTTGGGGAATTTAAAACCAAATCACCAGTAGTAACCATGTCGTCATAACCAAGCGCGCCATGGGGTGTAAAGGCAACGCCTGGATATTGGCCGTCTCCAAGAAACAGCATCTGATCTATATAATAAGGATATAAAGCTGCCTCAAAAGTTCTCTCACACCACGCGCTGCCGTAAGTTGTAGCCGAAACCGTCATGTCAATTTTAGGATAATAATAAGAGCCAAAGCTGCCCATATCGCGGCCTGGCTCTTTCCACATACGATGAACAAGGGATTTAAAGTTGGCGTTCTGCGTCTCGCCCTCAGAGTGTCCGTATAAGTACATACCCGTAGAAATCGCGCCAAGTATAACATATAAATCATCTTCCGATTTTCTTCTCTGCTGAAAATTGCTAATTGGGATATATGATATTATTGTGTCTGCGTTGGAGCATCCATAATAATCATAATTGTAGTATCCAATTTTTGGCAAATACCCACCGCATACTCCACGAATAGTAACCGACCTGTCGCCCTTCCATACTGCATTCGCACATGGCTTGTGGGTTAAATCTGATTCCGAATAACGATGTAGTGGTATATATTTAAAATACTCCTGGCCGGCAAAATCGGCACCCTCTGCGGCCTGCCACCCCATATACTCGAAGTGACTCCGATAGCCATCATCTTCATCAGTAATCAGGGTCGACCCTGAATTATAATGCCCAATGGCACCACTACCAGCGCGAAGCAATTGCGACCCATCGGCCGTCATTGTGTACGACTGAGAACCGATTGATTCATTTACTGCGTCTTCTGTCAAATCTATAGTTCTCGCAAGCTCCCAATCAAGCCCTTCAGTCTTTCCGTTTATTCTACGAAATATCCTAATGGCTGAAATGTCCGTATTCGCAGAAAGATAGCTTTTGCTAACAAATAGATTTAATGAAATTCTTCCCCTGGCCGCACTGCACGTACCATTAACAACGCCCTCACTTAATCCGGAAAGCGCTCCATCTCTAAATACTGCCTGAATCCTATACTCAAGCCTTTCACTTGCTTCCAAATAATCTATCTGGCCACCAACAAGATCTTCTACATAATCAGAAACTCTCTCTGATTCAATAAACCCTAAAACCAAAACAACATCTTCGCTTGCGTCCGAATATTCGCTGCCCAAAGATGGAGCGTCTTTCTTTAAGCTCGTAACCATCCATTCATCACTAACAGAATACAAGAACTCGCCAACATCTAAATCCGCCTCCGATGCGTTAACTAAACGCTCGCCATAAATTGTAGACCCATCAAGTTCGTCATAAGTAATATCGGTAGTATCAATAGCTGCTGCAGAAATAATATCATGTCCCGAAACATACGAAAGAATATAAACTGAATACGCCCAATTATCTTCGTCCTGCTTAGCGCCGCCATAAACAAATATATAAAACCTGCCATCAACATCTTCAATAAAGCACTCATCAATATCGACCAAATCATACTCGCCGCTCACTGATGCACATATTGTTTCGCTCAGTGCCGGAGTATAGCCATGCAAATTAATTATTAAATTACTTCCGTCATTTTCTAACTCTATTACTCCGTTGCCGCCCCACGTAACAGATCCAGAAGGATCGTGCATCTGCATTCCACAATACTTACCACAGCCGGCCCCATCAGGAAAGTCCGTACTCGTCCATTGCTTGCGAGGGCGAAGCTCGCCCGGTCTGTCCAATTCAAGATTAACCAGCTCTCGAACATAGCCTGGAGTTATGTCACCATCGGTAATACCGAGGTGCCACATTATTTCTAATATCTGTTTCGGTATCTCTGGATACTGCATTAAATCCCGCCAGTCTTTATAACTCCAGTAGTCCCATCAAAATCATCATCTCCATACACGCGCCTGACTTCTCTTTCAAGAAGATAAGATTGCTGCATGAAATAAGTGGCCTTAGTAATATCTCCACTCATTTCAGAAAGTCTTCGTTGTACTCTATTCATAACCAACTGAACAAGCTCTTCTGAAAGCGGAACGTCTTGTTCCATTATCTCGCCATCAAAGCCGCCTTCGGCGGCCCTGTCAAACGCAGACAGATCGTATCCATTATGATACACCGCAACATTGGCGGCAATAGCTGGGGCCGGATAGACCCATAGTTGACCGTCAGACCAAGACCAATGTAAATCCATTACTGCCTCCCCGATTGATATTCCGTACCAAGAGCCTCATACATTGTTTTCCATGGCACTTTTACATACCTTTTGCCCTCTACGAATACATCTGTTACTGGCGGCCTGAAGTCGGTACCAAGAGAATATGTTCCCTCTCCGACATAGCTAGAGAATTCTGATTTAGAAAATGTTTTCGATATGTACTTTAATTCTCCATGCAATATGTTGAGAAACATCTGCCTTGAAATATCAGCACCAAAAACAATAATGGCCTGCTCGTACAATTCTTTAATTTTCATTACCTGCTATCCTGACTGCCCATATTAATTTGAGCGCCCTTGCCCTTTGCAGCGATATACACACTAGACATCTTTGACTGATATAAATTCATGTCTCCAACCTGAGCAGCTGCAGTTCCAATCGCGTAATCTATAATCATGTAATGCAGTGACGCATTGAAGTCCGGAGAGCCGGAATCGTCCGCGTATGTCGCAGTCTCACCAGTAACGGTTACGTAATAAGTTGGCTCTTTTAAAAATGTTAAGTCAAAATCCTCTCCTTCCCCTGGAGCCGGCGAAACGTTTACCCCGCCAGCCGAAACCGAAGCGATAGTATCATATGTACCGATGCTTTTAAATGTCTCAAAATTAATTTTCGGCATAAGCCTGAATAAAGCACCAGAGCTATCTGCCAAAGCTATCTCTTTTATAAATCCATCTGGAGCATTCCCTGCGCCTGATTCATATATGGTTACGACTTTAGTAGAATGAAGTTCTTGTAGCAACGACGGTGGCAGCGTGTTAACGATCCAAGACTGAGCAGCGTCAACCGCTTCTCCAAATTGAAACTGGCTTATTTTAGTAGCATGTTCACCAAGCCCTAAATAAAAAGAAGCCCTGATTTCTCCATATAACATAATCTATCCTTCTTGTTCTGCAGGAGCACCTGCGAGTGTTGCCAAAATTTGGCGGAATTCTTGGTACAATGCTGCGTACGCATTCAACTCATCGTCCTGCTGTCTTGCCTGCGCAGCCGCATAAGCAGAGATAGCGCCTATCCATTTATCCGGAATATGAGAAAGCACCGATGGGTTTTTTACAAACCAAACCTTTGCATCTCTATTATATGCCGGATGATAAAAGAACCTATCACCAGACAAGGCATAGCCCGGCCTGTCATCTGAAAACTGAAAATTTAAAAATCCAGTATGAAAATCAAAAAGATCTTCGGTAACTTGTATCCCTGGAATATTAAAATCAAACGAAGAAATACTTGCTGTATTTTTTTCTACGTGCGCTCCATAAAGAGCCGTTCCTTCACCGGCCGCAATAACGTCTGGGCCGTCTACTGGAACAGATGGAAATATTCTTATAAAAAATTCTTCTGGAAGTTCTTCATGTCCAGTAAAAAACCCTCCTATTCTATACCATCCATTTCCGCGATCGATACATTCTCCGGATGGGTTGTATGGTGCGCTACCGTAAGGACTAAAGCTTTCAAGAACTTCGTCGTCCCAATAAATAGAACAAGTCACAATGGCAGTTTCGCCAATTACCGCCTGAAGAGTCGTCTTGTCTGAGCCGTTTGTGTTTTTTACATTAATACTAAAAGCAACTCGCTCTCCCTCTTCAACAGTATAATTTACCGTCTTCACGGCCTGCCAATCATAGTTATCAGTAGTGACCCATATTTGCGCATCGCTGCCATCCGGAGCGTCCGCTACTCCATTCTGAGTTAACAGGTGGTAAGCGTTATGAGGGCTCCAAGTACCGGTACTTGTCTTAAAATCAACAGGATCTGCAATTAAATTAATAGCACCAAACTTTGCTCTGTGAAATTTAACAAAAGCAGGAATCTGCTCACCGCTGCTAGTTACAACATGCTCCAATAAAAGCGTATCTGCTTTGCCTGACGGCATAAGCGCAGCCATTTGCTGGGCTCCGTCAATAGCCCATCTAGTTATTTGATCGCTTGACGGAATAGAATCATTATCTATTGGCACATCTATTTTAGCCCCCACTGCATAGCCTAAATCTTCCGGAGTTATTGTCATTTCTTTTCTCCTATTTAAGCAGCAGGGGCTGGTGGGCAACCCCCACTGCTACGGTCGACTGACCTGCTAAAGCCATTCTATAGGTCTGCACCCAATTTTAGAATAGCGTGTGTTGACTCATGGCGAGCCTCAAATCCAGTCTCAGTCATGAAATAATCAAGTTGCCCATCAATTTCATTTGTTCCTACATTTGAGAATAGCTGAGTATCGCGACTTGCAAGCGGACGCATTTCTATGTTCGGCATATCTACTACCAGAGCATAGTCTTCGTACTTTCCGCGGAACAGAGGCATTGGAACAAATCTCAAGTTACCTACTGGTGAAGTAAACTCATTGATCTTCAGTCCAATTGCATTTTCCGATCGCGACCAGTTGCCAAACGTGTATGTGTTACTTGTGGAATCTGCGGCATATGAACTCAACGCAAGCATCCATTTATTAGAGGCGAACACGATCTTAGTTGAACTCGGAGAGTCAACAGTATCATCAAATATTGCCTCACACAAATCGTTAATTTTAGCAACAGACGGAGAGCTGGTATCAAAGCGGAAATCGTTATTCCACTCACCATTTTTGGTTTTGATAATACCAGCAGTAGCTTGTGGCTGCCCAACTCCAAGTCCCATAAATCTTGTCAGAGGATTTTCTGCTGTCGTTGGAAGCTCACCCCAATCAGTATGCTCAGTCCCGCCGCCCTGGAATAGAATAGCTCTCTCTAATTCAGTCTTATGCTGGATGGCCTTACGCAAGCGCAACCTTGCCAGCTCTGGACCCCCATACATCTTAACTACTTTTAAAGTATTTGCAATGCTGTAAGGAGTCTTAAAGATCTGAGTGTAGTTATGGAATGAACGAGAAACTTTACGAGTCTCATTTGGCAAACCAGAACCCTGCGCATATCCCTTTAACGCTTCATCTGGCGTAGTAGTGTGAACCATAACTTCACAAGTTACTCCATCCGCGCCCATAGGATCTCCGGCTTCTCCTCGCCAGTCATCTGTATCGAAAGCCTCATCGGTATACACATCGGATGTAATCGCAGAAATTTCTCCTAGTACACCACCAACAACTACATCGTCATCAATTTCTTGCAACACAATAGAATTCAAGTAGAACTCAGATGTTGTATCTCCTTCATTTGAACTTGTCAACTGGCGAGAAATTGTACCATATCTCAGTGCGTTCATATTTGGCTGGAATGTATATGAAACATCTCCATTATTTATAGTCATTACAATAGTCGGCTTGTCATCTGAATAAGTATCAGCCTTGGCCGCCGCCTCAATTGCCTGCCAGTCGGCTCCGCTCTTCAGCTGAAGCAAATAAATGTGAGCATCATCGCCAACAGTTATATATTTAAGAGTTGCCTTAAAGTCACGATGAGTAAATAGCTCATCTTCCATCCAACTGAATACAGTGTTGTGACAAGGTGTCTTTCGTACCATGGTCGCCCATGATAAAAAAGGACTTGCCGAAGGTGATAGTAAATGGACACGCTCTTTCATGTCCAAAACGAATCGATCTGGATTATTAAAGCCCGTGCCATAACCCATATACTGATCTTGTGTATTTTGTGAACCTACGTCCACGCCTATAGTAGCCATACTTTTCTTCCTTTAATTATAGGTCATTCGCGTCAGGCACATAGTTGTGCCCTCCCTCGTGACTCATGTATTGATTAGCATTAGGACGATCTGTCGTACCACCCATATCGGTGATAGACGGTCCACCCGCTACTTCTTTTTTCTGTTGACCTTTTCCCGGCAGATCGTTCTCTCCTTTTACTCTTTTAGACTGGCTCTCATATGCAGCCCATAAATCCTGCACAGTAGTGCCGCTAGGGTTTTTTAGGAATTCTAAGAATTCATCTACCGTATGGTCCGGCACGCCGATGTCACCCAGCGTACCTACAAAAGCCTGAACATCTTCTTGAGCTTTCTGAATGGCTCGCTCATTCGCAACCTGCGTCCGCAGATCATCTGGGGACGGTGCTTGCTTTTTAGGTGCGTCACCTTCATCTGGTGCTCCCCACGGGTAATCTGGGCTACTGTAATCAGTATCCTCAACACCCGCGACTTCACGACTAAGCTTTTCTTCTAACACCTTGACGACATCTGGCCGAGACTTCAGTTCATCAATAAGAGCCTCATATTGCGCGAGATCATTATGATCTGCAGCCGCTCTATTGTATTTGTTCTTCCAGTACTCTGCACCTTCGTCAGGTTTGTTCTCGTTATCTGGATCAGCTGTTGTTACTTCGCCGGATTCGAGATCTAGCTCTTTTATGTCGCCTTGGCGAGAATCAAGAGCCGTCATTTCTTCAGTAAATCCATTTTCATCTACTGCTAGTTCTTTGTTTTCCTCTGTCATTTCTTAGCCTCCGTTTTAGTTTTTCGATTGGCTTTTATTTCAGCCAATGCTGTTGATACTCGCTGTTGAGTAGTCAACTCGTGTAACTTCATCCTCTCCTTGGTCATTTGAACGGCATCACCCATTCGAGCTTTCATTATAGACTTTTGGGCTTCGGCAGTTGCCTGCTGACTTGCCACAATCGTCTTCTGCTTAGATGCCATTTCTTCAACGCCCTGCTTCAACATTGCCTGCTGTAGCTGCCTGCGCAATGTTTGATTAAGTCCCTCCAGGTCCTTCATCTGTTCTTCCATTCCGTCCAGCTGACCCATAAGCTGCTGCTGTTCACCAATGCGTTCAAGTAGAGCTTCTTTATCAACTATATCAGTTTTCTTTAGTACCTCAGTTTTATCAACTAATCCGAGTTGATACATTTCAAGATACATATTCAAGAGAGCCATTCTATTCGTAGGCATCGATGCGCCATCGTTTACAACGAGATCGTACCGGCCAGCAGAAAGGTCATTTATTTTTCTTCGCTCTCCGTTTTCAATTTCAATTCCATTAACTACAATTTCTTTTACTTCTATATTGTCCTCGCCAACAACTCTAAGTATTCTTGGAGTGTCATAAAGCCTAGATGCTAAATCAAATACTACCAGGCCAAGTATTCGCAATGCATGATTTGCGTGTTGCGCCTTATGCCTAATCTTTCTTTGTCCAGATTCTTCTAGCGACAGCAATGCTCTATATGTATCGGGAGCATCTGAGGCATTTCCCATCATATGCGAAAATACGGACACAGCGTATTCAACGTCGCCCTTGGATTCTTGCTCTAATTGTATCCATGCAGTAGGAAGGGCCTGGGGCAGCATTTCTTTTGGAGGAGTAAATCCCTGGTGGTACTCCATGATAAATCCAGGAGTGCTACCTTTTTCTTCATACTCTGCCTTGTTCGCTATCGACCCCTTCTCTGCCATTACTCTGTAATTCCCAGCCAGGGTTGCATTATGAATCATGATTGATCTACGTTTATTTATCTCTTGTTGCATGCCCTTGATAACAGAAACGTCACCGACTGGATACGGGTTCCTGTTATGATGAAGGAAGAATGGGACTATAGGATAACGGCTTGTAGGCATCTCCTCTATGCTCAAGGTTACATACTGCCCTAAAGTAACGGTCTTCTTTATTCTTGTAATATGCGTACTGAATACCTCTGAGTCTCCGCGAGTGAGCTGCTCCAGGTCCCATTCATCCTTCCTGTATATACCATCATCGCCGGAGGTAATATTTATTCTACGGTAAACTGGTACTTTTATTTTCTCATAGCACTCAATTATTCTCACCTTTTTGCTATTGTCATATGATGGAGAATATTGATAATCGCTATGTGAAATAGCTCCGCCGTTTGACGGGTTGCTATACGGTCTGTCCATGACCGAACCCTCTTCGGCTGCCGCCGCTCTTATCGCAGCCTTCTTGTCCGGATAATGAAAAGCAATTGTTCCCTCATCGACCAGCCGAGAAACAATAATTGAACGTGAATCAGAAAGATCAATTTTACGACTGTTGGGATCGGGATAAACATCCCAAAGAGGAAGCGATTCAATTTGTATTTCACCGTCTCCAAAATTTTCATCAGGAGCAACCCTCACCTGCAAATAGCCGGCTCCAGTAACAAAGTAATCCTTCATTGTTTGCTGAAGCTCGCTATCCGCATTGCTGTTATGCCATATATATGCAGCCACATCCGACCACACTGCTGCGATCTTGCTGTCTCCATCGTCTCTTGGAAAATACCTAAACGTTGGCCTCTTTGAAGTAAAGATAGCGATTTCCTGCAGGATCACTGGCATTGTTCTGTTAACAACAAGAGGAGCCATTCCCTGGGCTACTATTTTCCTTATTTCCTCATCGGTCCACTGCTTGCCGGCAAAAAAGTCTTCATCGTTGGCTGCCCCTTCTGCCCAGGGTGTTCTTTCATTTTCATAATCCCTAAACATCCGCCAGATCCGCTCCGACACTTCGTTTTTCTTTAAAGTACTAGCCATGATTGACCCTCATCCATATTGTCGTAATAATTTTTATCCCTGGACCTTTTGATGGTTTCCGCAGAATCTGCCGCGTGGGATATGCTGTCCGCCATGTGCAGGGCATCGAGAATGTCATCGTGCGCTCCGTTTGGATACGAAAGAAGCTCTTGCTCTAAGTCTCTCATGCCCGGCCTGTGGTAAACTTTTCTCCTATAGTACATTGGCTGCATCGCCTTAATGCGAGCGTCCTTACTGGTCCTAGGCTTCGTCTCAACAATTCCTATATATCTACCCTTTGCGATCATCTCTTTTCTGAAATTATTCGCAATGACCTGCTGGAACTGCACTGTCTCAATATTGATTTGCGAAGCTCCGTAACGAAAACAAACATCGAACATCTTATCAATGATGTTCACTGTGTCTTGTTCTTTAAATCGTTCGTACCCAAGAATAAACTTTCTTCCATCTTCTGCCTGCCCAAGAGCAAGAATAACAGTGAAGTCGGCAATATGAGATGTGCTGATAGCGAGATCCGTTCCAACTGTAACATGTATAGGAATCTCTTCCTCGCCGTTAAACAGCGTTGGCTGTATCCCGTCAACAAGTCGAAACTCATAATCGAATTCCTGAAAATAGTCTTCCCTGAAACACTGCGTATCCATATCGATAGGAGTATTCATGTACTCCTGCCAGAACGAAGCGCCTTCACCTCTTGCCTCACACGAGGCTTTAATTTTATTCAATCTATCCATGGAGAAGCGCTCCGGCCAGAGAGGCCTTCCATTCATTATTGCCTGATAGAATCTAACGCTCCACGCTTCATCTTTGCGGATCGTTGAAAGATAAGCTCTTTCATTTATAATAGTTCCTATCGCTATAATGCGACCATCATCTGCAATGGATGGTTCTACTGCTCTTGTAATCCATCTCTTGTTTTTATCTATTGCTTCCGGAGTTAGTGAATTTGTTTCGCTCTCAAAATCATCAAGGATGATAATGTTCGGCCTCGTTATTGAATCCCTTCCAGAAATAGCGCCCCTTACTTTCTGTCCAGTTCCCTTAGCTATTATCCTTACGCCGTTTGACGTAACCAACTCATCCTCCGACCACTTGCCGCCGGTCAAATTTCCAAAGTAATGTAACACCCGCGGGTTGCTGGCCAGGTTGTGTTTAATTATATTCAAGAAGCTAATGCTTTGACTTTGAGCCTCTGAAATAATAATAATAAGTAAATCCCTCCCAGCAGGATTAAACAATGTTTTCCATAGCGGAAATAACACAGAGGTCAATGTGCTCTTACTGTGGCCGCGCGGAGCGATAAACCCAACTCGCGCCAGATTCTCGTTTTCAAGATCACCGTAGATCTCTCTGTGAAAATCTGGCGTATTGGCAAAGAATATCTTTGGCATGAATAATTTACCGAAATACTCGACACTACTCGCCGCCATCGATAATACTTCTTGTTTATCCTGCGCGTCTAAATTCACTGCGCTGCACCTGCCCCCTGTTCAAGTTTTGCAATTCTTACCATACACCCAGCCGGTCCCGCCGCAAGCTCAAAATGATGCTCGACCCTGGCAATCCTGGTATCCATGGCATCCTGTATGCCCGACAACTTCATCAGCGTCTTATCCATTTTATGGATGTACACCAATAGCGCTATCGTTACTGGCATTAACATCGCTAGTACTTCCATCATTCAATGCCCCTTTTGGTCTTAATTCTATTGGGGGCACAGGTACGTTCCAGTTTACTGAGTTCCAGTACCGCACGGCAATTTTGACAACCAGGTCAATTAGTGGCCCGTCAAATGGCTCTGCGTAAAATGGAAGACGAATTGCATCGTCCAGCGCCTGCACTACCGCTTTATGTTTTTGCCTATTTGTTAATGATACTCCGCCAACAACAATCAACTCTACTGTTTTTGTGATCGCCAATGTGGCCGACCAAATCAGCTCAAAGTTGTGACCCATTTCTTCCCATACACCATCATACTGGTCCCTGTCATCGTCAAAAGGATTCCAGTCAATACCCTTCAGGTCTTTGATTTCTTCCTTCAAAACTTCCAGCTCCAGGTACTTTACTAAAAAATCCTGGATTTCTTGTCCTTCAATGTTCACTTTCATTTTGCGTTTCCTCCATATGTAGGTAATCAAAAATGTCGTCAGTGGCATCGTGATACGCCATAACGTCTTCGGGCATTACCTGTACCCATTCTGGTCGATACACAATTGCCACAGGCGACTTCATGCCGTCCCTGCTCATTACCTGCTGCGTTATCGCGCAACAATTAGCTGCAGAAAAGCGAGACATTACTCTCGCCGCAGCCCACCTATCCTGTCGGCCTTGGATATAGGTGCGGCCAGCCGCCACGCAACTCGACAAAGCCTGGAATCCAACGGCTATGGGTCGAGTCAACTTCCACCATATAGTCCGCGAGCTGTTCGTTTTGCATGTGTCCACCATCAACACAGATATACTCCCCCGTTTTGTCATAGGTCATTCCCAGGTAATGTTGATGAGCTGTGAGCAAATTCATTTTGTACTTTGCTGCCAACGCCTGCGCAAGTGAAAGCGGGTTCGCTCTTCCTTGTGAGGGGTGAGTAATTCGCCAGTCTCCATGCGGGGATCCCTCCATTACCATCCACCTTCTCTCTGTAAACTGAATCCGCCGAGACTCAAGCACCTCCGGCCCAACCATTGCTCGCAACAACATCTCAAAACCCAGCGCCCCCTTTGACATGTTTTTAAACCTACCGCCATCGTGATTTCCTGGAATGATATAAATTTTATTAACAATCCCCAGCAGCGTGTTTAGGATCTTGCGGGCTATTTCAAACTCTATTTTTGATTCTATTGGCCCCGCTTGCCCCCAACTCACAAACTTACTGGCCCATTCCATATTTAAAAAATCACCAGATATAATCGCTGTCTTGATTTCGCGATCCCTGACTATGCTAAACGCGTAATTTATCATTTCATGATCATGTAATGGTATATGGAAATCGCCAAACACCATAACGTCTTCGTAGGGTACTATCAAAGCAGGAAGGTGATCCGTCCTGATTGGAGGAGGAACGCTAATAGCGCGGAGGCCATCAGGCAGTTCACCCGCCTGCAGCTTAAAGCTATCTGCTTTATACCATCGCATATACCGCAAGAAAGTCTCAATGCCCACTTCGATATTTCGATTGTTTCCAAGTATCCCCTCTGCTGCATCCTGGCTGCTCTCTCCGTCAATTCGGGCAACGACATATTCAGGATAAACTTCCTCAACCCACCTTGGAAGTTTTTTACTCATTAAAGTCTCCCTCCATATCCTCCGGTTCGATCTCCTCTGGAATTTCTACTGACGACACGGGCTTTATCTCCGTACTGCTCCCCGCGCGCAGATTTTGCAACTCTACTGGATCTATTCCCAAAAATACTTGTGATGTACTGGACTCTTTCTTTTGGTCCATCATCCCGGCGATTTTCGCCAAACTATTCAACGCAGATAGTTTTGAAGTATCTATTGCTGTTGTATCATCGGCGATACCCTTAAATCCTTTAAGAATATACTCATCCGAAATACCCAGCTTCTCTAATGCTCCTTTTAGTTCTTTACGCACCAGGGCCTGCACTTCCTTCTTTTTCAAAAGAACATTCACGTTTTGCTTCGCCCATCTCGGATTTACTGTTGGGAATGCCTGCGTATAGGCCTTTATTGGATTCATCCCCATTGCATACAAGCGTGCAAATTCCTTGGTCCTTACGGTTATGGTCTGATGTACCGAGGGCTTCTTCCCGTTGAGGGTATATCGGTTCTCTCTTTCCGCAGTATCGCATGTCTGACTGTCCTTTATTTGAAAACATCCCGTGCATGTCCTTAACCACCTTTGTTTGGTTTTAAACTCCCCCTGCGCTAACACTTGCACTATAAAGCCATCATCAGTTAAAATCCAGCACCCTTTCCCAGAACTGTCCCTCCAGTTGGGGAAAAAGGTTATTTTTAGATCCGCGGCCTCTTTTTGAGTGTAGATACTATGCTGTACCGGATTGCCGTTACGGTCAAGCCAGGAAGCTACTCTCATTGCGGCCCCTTGCTCCAGGGTACTCCATCCTGCTCTACTGGCACCGCGGACTTCAGAAACTGCACGTTCCTGTACATCTCGCGCCTGATGTCAAGATTTTCCATCTGCAATAGAGTGTACAGGTCCTTCAGGTATCTATTCTCAAATCCGTGATCGCCGTGCTCGCTGGCTTTATCCAAGTGCCTTCCATACTCTGCCTGTCTGCCGCGATAAAGCTCAAATATCTCCAGCTGCTCCTTTTTACTCCTATTAGAAAGACTGAGGGCCGCCTTCGGCCCAATCGATCCCACTGGAAAGTCTCTTCCGAGAGACTCGTTCAATTCTTTATCACTCATATATGGAAAGTTTTTTTGTTTTTTTACAACATGGTCGTAGTCATGCATAGTCTTCAGAAGCAGTCCGTCCCCGCGAGCGCCTCTAAAATACCGCATATCGGCAAGGGCGAGAATAATTTGGGGGATTATGCCGCCGTCATCATCCATCTGTTTAAGCGAAAGCCTGTCATCGCTCCCGCCATCCCAATACTTGCCGTAAATTAAATTCTCTGCAGACGAAAACGGCACCAGGGAGTCTTTGTCAGATGGGTTTATTCCGAGATTTTCGTAGAAACTTCGATTTATTTTTGGATCGATGCCAACAACCTCTTGCCCGTTTATGCCGTTCTGGGTCACCAGGTAGTCAGTTGCCACAGTGCCCGGCCTTACATCACCGCTGCGCAACAGCTTATGCCCCTCGTTACTAAATACATTAGACGCAAAAATTTTATACAGAGGACTTCGCGTAATTCCATGCTCTGCCTCCATCTCGTCAAAGAGATATTCAGTATCACCTATCGGCGTACCAGCAGCAGCTTCTTCTATAGTTGTTTCGCTAGCCATGGCTACTTACCAGGTTTTGGCTGTTTCTCTTTCCACTTGCCGCCGCCAGGCTTAATCGGCGTACCAGCAGCAGCAACCCGGCCCTTCCTGGCCACCCTTGAATGCTTTTTCTTCCGAGACTTCGAATCGCTGAGCTTGTACTCCGCCAACCCCGTCCTAATGATCCTATCTAAAACATCACTCACAGCTTACCTCTTTCAATGAATACAATAATTACCATAAAGGCTTCTCCTGAATAGTATAACTACTATACTATATAAACTATACTATATACTATATAAGCTATACTCTATACTATATAAGCTATACTCTATAAACTATATACTCTACTTGCTCGCAGACTCGCAAGGTATTACTTATTATGTACCAACTAAAAATAATAACTCCAAGTATTTTTTTTAAAAAAAAATATCAATAACTCGTAACTACTTACGACATACAACTATACACAATACCAAAATTATACCCGATATACACACTTTACCCTCCAGGAAAGCTAAATTATACCCCTGCGAGCCTGCGAGCAGGCAAAACACCAATTAAAATATCCCACAACATGTCGATTCAAAGTGAAATTATCGACACATTACCTCAATATGTACATCCTGTTAATTTTATGGTGACTGTAAAAAAATAGTAGCAGTTGGTGTATAAGTCTTTCATTATCTTAGACTAATCTATTAGTCGTTATCAGTAGTGATATGGTTGTATTGTTTTGTGATATTTAATTTTTATTTTCAACTTGGAGGGTTATGATGGAACGTAATGAAGTTATCAAATTGGTTGCTGATGGCGTAGCTGCTGCTACTCCTGCAGTAGAACAGAGAAAAAGAATCTCTGCTAGTAGGCTAGTACTCAAGGCTAGACTAGGTTCACTTATGAAACAGTCTAAGCACTATGACAGGGACTGGAAGACCTGTCAGAAGGCTGCAGTCTATGTAGACCAAGCTGATGGTGAGATCACTAGTGAGCAAGCTACTGAACTTGTAGCTAACTTGGAGTCATAATATTGAAGGGGAGAGTAATATCTCCTCTTCTCTCTATTTAGTATTTATTTTGTAATAACATACTAAAAACACACTATCCACGTAAAGGGGTCATATTTACATTCTAAGCGATGTTATATTAACTAGGGTAATTACATTCATTTGGCTATAAAAGCCTATAACAAGGAAGGTAAGAGTCATGGACAGTAGTACAACGATGGTTGTGATGAAATTGGCCTGGATTGTATTGTCGGTGGCGCTGATAGCGTTATTGGTAATTATATCCTTCTTAAAGATTAATATTCTTAAACATAAGATATTAAAGTTGGAAGCTTGTGTTGCTCAAAATTATAGTAATACATCTCATGTAGTGGTTGATCTACAGGATAAACTAATTGATATTGAAAACATTCTTGCATTTAACACTGGAGTTTTGAATACTGCCGGTGTAACTTGCATTGAAGATTTGACAAGTCATATGGCTGCAGTTGGTCGCGGTAATTCACGATATTTGTTTATTGTGCGACAGACGCGCGCTGGTTCTGTGGAAGAAGAATTTGATATTGATCCCGATGGAGGGGTTATATAATTTATCAGGCTAACATTTTCCTTGTGTTGTAAGTCCTGATATATATTTTTTAGAAAGGTTTGATGATGAAACGGATAACTCTTATTTTTGTATATTTGACTGTTTTTACAGTTGCATTCTTAATTAGTTCTTCGAGTTGTAGTAATGCTGCAAATGAGAAACCTATTGAGATTATTTACAAAGCAGTAGAAGATAATCAAACACGGTCGGTTTCTAATGCCGGCCAGGTTAAACACCTTGCTTCTCGCATTGAGACTATGGCTAAACAATTAAGCATTCAACAACATCGCATTGAGGAGCTTTTGGCCGAATATGAGCTTTGTCACGAAGCTATGCTTGCCAATCAGGGTAGTATGGTGCGACTTTTGAATAAATATGATAATACTAGATCTGTTTTAATGGATCTATTGAGTCAATTATATACCGACTATGAACTTGAGGTGATGACCAAGCTTGAATAAGATTTTGTTCAAACCCTGGTACCACTTTGGACAAAAAGAACATTACGCTATGAGGTTTAGAAAAGTTGTTAAATAGGAATATCTCCTGGAAAGAACACCAGTTAAAACTATAAATCTTAACAAGGTTTATCACTAAGTTTCTTTATAGGCATATAGAGAAATGGAGCATATCAAGAGCTTCTGGCTACGGTCCTTAGCTCGTTAAGTGGGATTTCACCCAACTTTGAAGATATTTGGTAGGGGATAGCATGGATGTTGTCCCCTGCTTTGAAGATATTGCAAATTTTTACAATGTTAAAGCTAAAGCTTTTTAAATACAATACTTTCGCAAGGAATTAAAATGAAAGAAATGATAATTTTCAATAAACCTGAAACTATTCATGACCCAGAAGATGCTTATAAATACTTAAAGGATTTTAGATATAAAAATAAAGAGTATTTCATTCTATTAGGAGTTGATACAAAACATCAAATACGGTTTCGACACATTGTTAGTATTGGCTGTTTAAATGCAGCTATTGTACACCCCCGCGAGGTATTTCGACCAGCTATAGCATATGAAGATGGAATTGCTGCTATTATTGTAGCACATAATCATTGCTCTGGTTGTGTTCAGCCATCTCGCGAGGATCTTAATTCAACATCTCGACTTGCAGAATGTGGCGAAATATTGGGTATTGAATTATTGGATCATCTTATAGTTTCTAAAGAAGAAGAATTAAGTATTCGGCAATATGGCTGGCCTAGATGATGATAAAGATGATGATTATAATGAGCCAGTTAATCACATTGAACAAAAAGAGGAATAATGAAAATAGAAGAAACACATAGTGATCTTCATGTACTTTTAACAAAAATAGTTAATAGAGGATTAGTTGATGTTTATGAACCTCCAGATTATGACCATAGTCGTCTGGGGGCAAGTTCTTCTGGCAAATGTTTTAGACAAGTAATTAAAACATTCGTAGGAGATCCAATAGAGCCCGACATAAAGCTTAAAAAGATATTTGGCAAGGGCGCTATGATGCATAAATTGTATCATGATGCACTTGTAGCAGGCTGTGAGAAAATGAATGGAAAGATAATTTCAATTAATCCTTTTCATATGGATTGTTTTCCCGAACACTGGACGGGTGACCCAAGAACTGGTGGTACTCCATTAAGAATTGGCGGCACTCCGGATGAAATTTTATTTATTAATAATGAACTTTATGTAATAGATTGGAAAACTGCAAATGAACGTAGTTTTCATTTTAAAAAGAAATCACCTGAAGCAAGTTTACAGAATAAATTACAGGTAGCAACCTATATGAATGCTGTACGCGATGTTTGGGACGAAGAAATATTTGGAGACTGTCCTGCAATTAATGGACTTGTTTGCTATGTAAATAAATCAGACGACGATTTAGAATGGAAAGACGTAATAACTCCTGCTGATATTGATTTAGCATATAATTATTGGGAAAAAATAAAGTTTTATTATAGAGATTTTGTTAAGGACTCTGTATTCCCGCCTGTAGCTCCATGTGAAAAATGGGAATGTACTTATTGTCCTCATTATAAAAATATTACCGAATGTAAAAAAGCTTTCGCGAAAGAAATAGAAGCACCTAAAGAGGAGAAATTAAATGCCACCAAATGATTTTCCAAATGATGATGATATTCAAGGTTTTATGGATAATCAAAAACTTATTGAAGATCGTATGAATATTTGGAATAAAGTATGTAATAGTGATCCAGAGCAACTGCAATATGTAAAACAACGAGGTGGATTTTTATCTATTTGTGCGCAAACACAAGTAAAAAAAGCTACTGAATTATTTGGTGCATATGGAGCTACTTGGGGATTAAAACATACTGATTTTTCTTATAATCATTTTAATATGTATGATTATTATGATAAAGAAATAACAACTAAACCTGTATATCAATTAAGAGCTACATTCTTTTACCCTGGCGGTGAAATGCCGGCCAATACCAGTATTCTAATGGATACTAGCGGAGACTGGGAAAAGAAATTAGAAACTGATATTATTACTAAATGTTTAAGTAGATTAGGATTTAATTCTGATGTATTTGAAGGATTGTTTGATGATAATAAATATGTTTCTGAAATTACTGCTCCAGTTAAATATAGAGAAGAATGTAAAAAATTAGCAATTGAAGTATTAGGAAAAGAAAAGGGTAAAGAAATTATTAGCAGATTAGAAAAGTTAGGTTGGCCGTTTGATAAAACGGTTGCAACTGCAAAAAAATTGGCTTTAAAAGTTACAAAAGAGGTTAAAAATGACGAAGTTTGACAACACAGAAGAAACGCGCGTATTGATTCCTGCTGGAGTTGAAGTACCTATTGTACTATCTAAGATTGAGGCCGGCACAAAGGCTGGCAGCGCTCAATCTAAACATCCTGGCAGAATGTATGATTTCTTTAAGATCACGGGCGTAATCTTAGATGGTAAATATAAGGGTAAATGGGTTACTCATCGTGTTATTTGTCAAGTTGAAAGATTGGCTGACGGACCAGAGAAATTTGGCTTTGTGAGGCATTATACTCAATTACGTAAAGCGTTAGGACTTGAACCTAATGAAATTGCTGATACAGTAGACGATGTACCATTGCTTGCCGCAGATTGGATTGGCAAAGTAGTTAATGGTATTGTCTCTACTGAAGATGGTTGGGGCGATAATGCAGGTAAGAAATATAATGGTTTTAAAGATTTTAATAAACCTACCAAGGATCAAAGGCTTTCATTAAAAGAAGCTTATGCAGAATGGGAGGCCCGTGTAAAAGCTGAACAAGCTGATGATGTTCTTAATGGTGCTCTTGATGATGAAGAGGATGATAATCTCGGATTCTAAAAAAAATAGAGAAGAGATTTTTTGGCAACGACTACTAAACGTGGGGTTTGTGGTTGTTGGTCAGATCGATAAATAATTATCGGTCACGATAGGGAGAACATGACTTCGCCGTCTACTGTTCTCCCTATTTCAGAAAGGAATTTTATGGGATATTGTAAAGATTGCGGAGAAATCTGCTCCAATTGTCAAAAAAGAACAAGTGAATATACATTATTTTCTTTAGATGAAAAGATTCGTAAAAAAGTAAGTGAATTTTTAATTCGAGTGAAAGCCACTCAACATGATCAAGATTGGTTATGTAGTAGATTATCAAATTATCCAATTAACATTATTGAGCAAGCTTTACGATCATGGAGTAATAGCATATATTCAGAGAGTCAAATGAATGTAAATTATTTTTTTGCTATAGTCAAACGACTTTCTAAAGCAAAGAAAATAAAATTACAAAGCCTGCCACCATATGTAGATAAAGAAGAAACATAATTCAGGAGGTCTTTCTTGGAAAACTTAACAAACAGATATTTAATGGGTATTATAAAATGTGGAGGATTTCCTTCTAATAATTTTATTCTTCCATTAAATTCACTACGGAATGATGATAAAAAAATATTAAAAGCTCTTATTTCTGTAAAAGATAAAGATAATATTGGTATTGATACATATAAAAAAGCATTAGCAGAAGAACTTGATGAAGATTTTGCTAATATGTATATTGAAAATGCTATTGAATTAAATATTACAAAAGCTCAGGTTATGGAAATTCATGGAATACTTATTTCTGATTATATTAAAAATCAAGCAACTGCTGAATTAAAATCATTACTACATCAATTAAATGATCCAGAAGCATTGGATGAAGCATTGAATAAATTAAGAGATCTTAAGGCATTACAACCCACACCTGAAGTATTTGTTGGAAGACAGATGGAATTGGCATTAAATACTGCTCTACAGGGAGCTACCAATATTATTCCATATGGTTTAAAAAGTCTAGATAGACATGTTGCTGGCCTAAATCGGAAAGAAGTTACTGTTATAGCAGCCAGGCCCTCTCATGGCAAAACTAGCTTTGTATGTCAATTAGTTCTTAATTGGCTAGAAGCCGGATATAAAATTTGCTTCTTTAGTAAAGAAATGCCAATAGAGCGTGTTTATCATAAATTTCTTAGTAATATTTGCTATATTGATAGCAACCAGGTCAAAAGTGGATTAATGAGTGATGTTGAAAAACAACAATTATGTGATGCTGGAAAAATGTTTACAAAAACATATAAAAACCAATTACGGATATATGATAATATATATTCAGTTCGTGAAATGGAATCTATTATAGCAAAAGAAAGACCAGATATAGTAATCGATGATTTTATTCAATTAACAGAAATGAATAGTAAAGTACAAGTTCGATTAGCAATATTAGAAATTATGAAAACATATAAGAATATTGCCAAAGAATACAATTGTGCATTTATTACAATCTCTCAATTAAATAGAAATATCGAAAACCGAGATGATCCCATTCCGAGATTATCTGATTTGGCGGAAAGTGGTAGCATTGAACAGCTCGCTGCGGATGTTTTATTCTTATTTTATGGACATAAAGTAGATAACAGTCTCTCAATAGAAGATGTTGATTTAATCGCATCAAAAACCAGATATGGAACTCCTGGACGAGTTAAATTATGTTTCACTGGTCAATATATGCGATACGAAGAAAGCAATAGCATTCGTTTAGATGGAATTAACTATGGAAAGGAAGATTAAATGAATTTGTATAGACAAAAAGATTATTTAAGTCCTGAATTAATTCGTATTATTAATAAATATGAACCAGTAGATCATAAGCAAGAAAAAGAATTTGTAAAAAATAAACAATATGAATTACTTGTATATCATAATTTAAGATATGCATGTAAAAGAGCGCTTGAAATGGTTGGTGGACAGCTTTGCCCTTATCCGGCAGATGTTTGTCAGCAAGCATTTATGGGCATGTGGAAAGCAACTAAAACATTTGATCCAAATAAAGAAGTTAAATTTATTACCTGGGCTGATTTTTATATTAGAACAGAAATAACAAAATGGGTTGCATCTAATGATTGGTCCTGTACTGTTTCAATGGACACATTACAGCGAGCAAGAAAAATTAGAGTATATGCTGATAAGCATAATTGTTCTTTTGAAAAAGCAGCTAAGTTTTTAAAACAACCACCTAAAGCATTACATCTTGCAAATCTTAATAAAAAATATTCAGATATTAGTTTACACGATGATGGTGATGGTAAAAAAGATGCATTTAGAATGGATTGGGATGATAATTTGCCTACTGATAATCAACAAGCAGAACATAATATATGGGAAGATTTATCAAGATATAAATATATACAAAAACTTTTTGAAAAGAATAATATTTCTGAAAGAAATCAATCAATTATAAGATTACGTTTTGGAATTGATTCAGGTGAACCAATGGACTTAATTGAAGTAGGTAAAATATTTAATTTAGGCCGAGAAAGAATTCGACAAATAGTTAATGAAGCGTGTGAGAAAATTAAGTGTGGAGAACCCACACCAGAAGAACTTAAACAATAAGGAAAAAAAATGCTTACCCGAATTTTCCCAGAAAAACATTTAGATGCAATTATAAATACTATGAATGGATATGAGGCAGTTATTGATGCAATTAAAAAAGGTAAACATATTGAAGTAATTAGAAATACAATTCAAGGCTTTGGTGGTCGCTTCAACTGTTCATTATGTAGTTCCTTACCTGAGCCTTCTAACTATGGTTATGTTGGATCTTGTAAGGTATGTATCTATGGACCAGACTATACTGGTTGTATAAATTTTGATAATGAATCTTATGAATATATTTCAAGATTTAAAAAAGACACTCTTGAAGACCCGGATATAGAATATTTGCATCGTATTTTTATAAATCGTTTAGCAAATTTAAGAAAACTACTTGATGAAGCAGATTATGAAATTATAGAAGAAAATGAAATTATAACAGAAGATACATTTATTGAAAATTTAAAGGAAGAAATACATGAACTTGAAGGAACTAATTACGAAATTATAGTTTTTCGTAGATTTGTAGAATCTTCAATCATTAAAGGAGACAAAGAATGAAAAAATTAATTATGGCCATCATTTTAGTAATGATGACAATTGGCCCAGCAAACGCTAGGGAAGAAATTTATTATTGGTGTGCGCCAGAAGATGGTACACCAGTAGTTTATTACAATGTACAAATAGAAATTGATGGGGCAGGATGGATAGACATTGGAACCTCCTATGTCGAGGAAAGCATAGACGATGGTTTTTATGCATTAACTATTCCTATAGGCGTTCATCAATTAAGAGTTCAGGGTGTAGATGCTAATGGCAATGTTGGTGAATGGTCTATTGCCAGTGATGTATATGAATACGAGGGCGAGCCTGGTATCGCTTGTAAGCCACGATTGTTTAGATAACAACCCAGAACAAGCAAAAATAATTTATCTCTTAGGCCTGCTTTATGGTGGGCCTAAATTTATTCTTCAACGGAAGGCAGAACATGAAAATACATGAATTAAAAATTCATCCTGAAGCTTTAGAGGCACAAGAATTAGGATTTAAGAATTTTGAATTAAGAAAACATGATAGAGAATTTCAAATTGGCGATATTTTAAGATTAAGTGAATATGAATTTGATACCTGTGAATATACCGGAGTTTCGCTTCTTGTAGTTATAACTTATATTCTTCAAGATAATATTGCAGGCAATGGTAATATTCACGGCCTCCAAGAAGGCTATTCAATATTAGGTACAGAACATTTAAAAACCGCTCATCCCTAGGGAGTAATAATGAAACGAAATAAGTTAACAATGATAATAGAAAGACTTGATGATGATAGTTTTTTTATTAAAGAAGAATATTCTGGTAAAGACATAGAAACAGGAGAGGAATTTTTCGAATGCGAAACTAAAACAACAAGGGGAGATGAATATGATTCTACTGGCGAACTAGAATCTTTAATATGGCTTACGCTACTCTGGGCATGTCCTATGGGAATAACTCCCAGGGATGTAATACTTAATTCAAGAAATATAAAAGACACTATTGAAGGTGATAATTTTACACTAGTGGATAATCGACATTTACCTGATGATTGGGATAATGAAATACCAGTTAAATTAATTAAAGAAACAAAATTTCTGAAGGATTAGACAATGAAACATCAAGCTAAAATCAACACGGAAGTTTTTGCGGATATTTTGGCCAGCTACACAGATGGCAATGGTTCAATTATCAGCTTCAGCGGCGCTATGGTTAAGGCTGCCAGTTACACATGGTTTAAGTCTATTAGTGAAACTGATGACGAAATGAATTGCGATTTCAACTGCTTTGAATACGCTAGGCGTGAATTTATGGCAACCATATAACCCCACAAAAATAAAGGATTAATAATGTCAGCAGGAATTGAACAAATGGCTTATTTTGGAGATACGCCTTGGCACGAAATGGGCGTAAGTATTAATGATGACGAACAATATAACTGGAAGGTGTTTGCAGAAAAAGCTGGTCTTGATTGGGAAGTTGAACTTAAAAATATTTATCAAAAAGAATTAATAAGTTTTGGTATTAATTATCGTAAAATAGAAGACAAATCGTGTGTTAGAAGAATGTCGGATAGTAAAATTTTAGGCATAGTTGGAAATAAATATAAACCTATTCAAAATGAAGAATTATTTACTTTCTTTGATCCGTTTGTTGAAAGTGGATTAGCGAGATACCATACGGCTGGATCTTTATATGAAGGGAAGGGCGTATGGGTGTTGGCTCAAATTGGCGAAATGCAGGACATTCATAATGGCGATATGATAGGACAGTTCATTCTAATGAATAGCAGTCATGACGGTTCTCATAGTCTCAGAGTCACTCCTACTACTATTCGCGTAGTATGTGCAAATACAAATGGATTAGCTATTAGTGGCGCAAGAAATATGAGAACATTATTAAATATTAGACATACTGAAACAGCTCAACTTCGTATTGATCAATTACAATCTGCAATAGGACCTGCTATACATAATTTTAATGAAACTATTGATGTCTTTAGATCTATGGCAAAATCTAAATTATGGAGTCCGGGATATGTTCTCGAAAGACTATGGCCCACTCGTGACATAGAGCCAGGAAGAGCATTAACTATGCGAAAGAATATGCATGCAAAAATAATAACTTTATATGATAATGGGAATTATGATGATTTAGGTAAAACTAAGTGGGGTTTTTATAATGCAATAACTCAACATCTTGATCATAATCATGGACGTAATGCCAATACCAGGCTTAATAGCTCTTGGTTTGGTACTAATGCTCAATTTAAACAAAAAGCACTTCAGGTACTCTCTGTTGCTGCATAAGGAAAAAATGAACGACTATACAATAATAGAACTTTATGCCTTAGTAGAAGAACATAGAACAAATAAAAATATATATTGTTCGCTTAATATTGATTTTCATAGGTTAAAATCTACTACCTATACATTGTACACATCTGTTAATGGCCATTATTATGCTGATACTATTGAAGAGGCTGTTAAGGCTATGCAATATTTATATGAATTTAATGTATGGGAAAAAGAAATTTCTAAATTAGAAGAGGAATTAAATAGTAAGAATTTTTTAATTATAGAGACACGTGCTAAATTAAAATCAGAAATAAATGAAAGAGATGATCTATCTAAATATATAGCCACAAGGAAAGAAGAGTCTGATGCCCGACATAACGATGTGCAAGAATCAGATCTGCAATCTGAGAAATAGCTGTTATCGTTTTTGCGCTATACCATATGAATTATGGCAGCCCTGGAGTGACTTTAAGCCTGATTCATATGGTAGGTGTGAATATTATTTGAAAACACAACAACACAAAAAGGAGAAAAAAATGGGAAGAAATTATACTGGAGATATTGAAGGACAATATTGGACGGCAATGCAATCTTCTGATTCTGCAGCACAATTTGGCGGCAGACATGATTTGCCAGATACAATTCATTCTTTTTTTGATCAGAATGATTTAATCTATGTAGAAAATCATCTAGACATATGCAAAGAATTTATTTTAAAAATACCAACAATAACTGATGAAGGCATAGCGTTGCTTAATAAAGCATTTGAATCATCATCTACAGATAATATCGATGAATTATTAGAATTACATAAATTAAAAGAAATGAAATCTCATGAAGATTCTTCAATTTTTGGAGATATAGAATTGGGATTAAAAATACGTAATTGTTTAAAGAAAAAAAGAACTTGTACATTTGAATCAGAATGCTAATGGGTATCAGAATTGATGAATCAATTAAGGAGTTAATAAAATATGAAATGGATAGAAACAACAGACCGAAACAATCCTCTTTCTTGTTTGGGTGAATATTGCATGGATATACCGTGGCTTGAACACTCTACAAATGCAGGGATGGCGTATTACTCTGTCCGAAAAGATGTTTCGGGATTATGGGAAGCAATGTTCTGGCATGGAAATAGAGGGCACTCTGTGGACAAGCCGAATAAGACAGAAATTGAGGCAAAAGCAGAATGCCTTGAACATCTGAAAAGAATGTACTCTGGATTTTCTGTTTTAATAGATAAAATTTTAGGAGGACGGGATGAGTAACAAACATTGTTATTACATACAATATGTAATATTAATTATCATGTTATTAGTAATGGCTGGCATATTAATACTTAAAGACAATAAGCCACTACAAAATTTAACAGACCCAATAGTTGAAGAAACCATAATTGAGAAAGTAGTAGAATGAAATATATTTTAGGAATAGATCCAAGTATCAGGGCTACCGGTATGGCAATATTATTTATTGATAATAAAAATAACGCAGCGATTGTAAAATCTGCATATTGTCCTACTACTACAGAATTTACTCTTGAAGAAAGAATTAGAATTATTGTACTGGAAATAAAGAAATTCATTTCTGATTATCCTATTGAATTATTGGCAATAGAAAATTGTTTTGTCGGAAGGAACAAAAAAACATCTTTAATGCAGGCCGAATTAATAGGTACAATTTTATATGGATTAAGATATACATACAATACATTAATTAGGTTAGATGCCACTTTTATAAAATCAGAATATACAGCTGATGGTACTTCGGATAAAGAAAATATGATAGAAGAAACAGAAAGTCGTTTTCTATGTAGACTTACTGGCAATAAAGCAGAACGTGAAGCAAAGGCAGACGCTATCGCCTGCGCATATGTTGGCTCATTTGTGGAACAAAAGGAGGAGTAATGTTTGAAAAGTGGTGGAAGGAGCATGGATTAAATTCAAATCTCGGCAATCCAGAGGATGATGTCGAGTCTAAGGATATTAAGTCTTGGGCGAGAGAGGCTTGGTGTGAAGCCGCATACAGAGTAGGCAATCCAAAGTGTGCATGCTGCAAGCGGCCCCTGCATACGATATATGGGAAGGACAAATTAATGACAAAATTAGTAGTAGTTAGTCGTGTTACTAAAATTAGTTACACGGCTAATGATTGGCAGTTATTCGGTATGGCTGGAAGGGCTGGTGTTGCAAGAAAATTAAATACTGCTGTAAAAAAAGCAGTACAAGATAATCCTACAATAAGAGCTAATTTTGAAAGTCAAATACGAAAGTCACAAATGAAGTATGACAGTTACGGAGCTGCCGATTCTGAAGGTAACGAGCTTGTATGGCATATTGCTAACAAAGTTTATGGGGAGTGTGAATAATGGGTAGAGTAAAAGAACGAATGATGGATAGAGAAGGTGAAGACTTTTATCCTGAAATGAGTGATATTGAATACTTAGAAGTAGTTTTAGATTTTTATGATAACATTATAAATAAAATAGAAGATTTAATTAGCTTAATTCCTGCTCCTTTGCGTAAAAACGTATCGCGAAAAGAGTTTATGAAGCCAGAGAGGCATACTGCAAATATATGTATTCCCAAGAGTAAGCCGCTCGATCTTTCATGAAGCTCCAAATCTTCGCCTCATGCAACGATTACATCCTTCGCCTTTCTCTCCAAGTGGGGCGATATTGTTGTGTGAGGCCTCCTGTAGACACACAGAGGGGGTGATTATTTGAACGATTGCCTGCAGAGACAAATTCTATGGTGTCTTAATGTAGATGAGGATGTAATAAAAAATGGAGAAATACCAGATAAATTATGGGATATGTGGGAAAAATCAAAAATAGAATTTGATAAAGTAAAAATAAAATCAGATGAGATTTTTCTAATATTACAATATGGTAAGCCGCCTGATAATTGGTAGCGAATAAGGGGAGACTATTAATCTCCCCTTATTTTTAATCTAAATTATATCTTGGTTGTTTTTTAATAGGTAAATATCTATAAGGCCCTGGCCTCCATAAGTTATTTTGCACAGTCTTCAAGAATTCCATTTGAGCATCTGGTTGTCCAGGATTATCCTGCATTCTTTTAAATGCAGTTGCTGTACCTGTTATTTTATTATAAATACGAGGAGCGCCTGGTGCTGTTTGATACAAGAGTAAATTAATTATATTCGTAGTGGCATCTGTGCCATATTTATACTCCATTGAAGATCGATTTACATTAATTCCCGTTGTTGCACGAACCAGCTCAGACATGTCCTCTCCAAGAGTGCCGTCATCAAGTCCGGCTTTGACCAATGCAAATCCAATAGCCTGTGGTAATTCTTTTCCGGTTGGTCCCATAAAGTATTGAGGCAACCCGCTCCCCCAGCCAATTCGATTACGATAATTTATAACATCTTGCTCGTCGAGATAGCCAGAATTGACTAAGCCGTTCAACTTATTGCCATGAGTGCCTGCATATCGAACAAGATCCCTTGTCATATCAATTGCTGGTATGCCTATAGGGTTGACACGCTCTGCAAATTGAAGAGGAACAGGAGCATCGTCATCACCACCGAGTGCTTGCAATAGAATGCCAAGTCCAAAGATTGTACTAAATGCAGTATCTGGGTTAAATTTATACTCTTGCTGTGATTGCCACGTGGTGGGCGACCAGGCATTTGATATTTGTTTATTAGGACTCAATCCCATATGATCGCCAGCCTGTATCTCTGCAAACTTATCATGAACCATATACTGGCCAATGGCCTGAATATTTCTGGTATAGTGTACCAATTTAGTTAAGAAAGCAGTAGCGGTATTGAGATCCAAATCAGATCTATTTAATTTATCATACAAGAATTGAGTTTCTACAATTAATTTATGACCAGCAGCAGAAGATGCTCTTTCGCGGTATCTCCTAAATGCAATATCAATACTTTTTTCAGTAGCCTTTTTACCAACTACACTTTCAGGATCTATTCCAAATCTTCGATAAGTATCTACTGATAGATTTGTAAATTCTTGCTTCTGAGAAGAGATTTGATCCCATACTCTAGCAGCTCCTGCTCTCCAGGCTTTTTGCCTTAATGGAGTTTCTACTTTACCCATTAAATATAAAAGCTTATTAGCGGTAAAGCCGACAACCTTTTCTGCTGTTTCAAGTCTGTCTTTTGCAGCAAGTCCTAATTGTTCTCTTACTTTTGGCTGTAAGTATTGAGCCCATTCGTTCCAGTCAGATGAATATGGATCGTATTGATCCCTGTTTTCAAAGTCGACAAACTCTTTACCTGCTACGGCATTGAATTCATCTGGCGACCAGCGAGCTTCTCTTGGCGTTCTCGCGTCTCTTACTCCGGTTTTTGCCGCCAGCATTGTATGGCCACCAACATGGTTAACTATTGAAGTAATAGGAGAAAATACAGACAGAACACTAGCTGTTATGCCTGCCAATACCATTCTTCCAAGTCTGGAAATAGAGCTTTGATGAGGAGACGCTTGCATTTTGCTTGCATGTTGTTCAAGCATTAATCTTACCGAATTTGCATACTCGATATTTTTTAATCGATCTTCTTTAGATCCAGAAAGAATAATCAATTTTTCTAATCCGTTATTAACGTCGAGCATTGCATTCCACATCTTTTGTGTTTGCAAGAAATCAATGCCCTCTGCAGCGTGTCCAGCCATTACGCCCACCATATTGAAATCTTTAAGTCTGACACTATGCTTTGCTTTATCTTTTAGTTTTGCTTCAAGATTTGACATAAACCTATCTGTATTAAAGGAGGCTTGGCCGGCAGGATCTATATCAAAGAAGTTCATGTTCGTGCCAATTTGTTCTCCCTGTTCAGCTATTGCTGTTGAGAGAGCAAACTGAAGGCCTATCCTGTTTGCTGGGAAGTAAATGTTACCAGATTGGATTTCATCAATCATATCATCTATTCTCTTAAACAGTTTTGTTTTTTCTGCAACATCTTTAATTCCAGATTGCTTTTCTGCCAGCCTACGAATTACCTGCCTTGCTTCCTGCAAACCTTCTGCCGTAATCTCTGCCTGGTAATCAAAATAATCAATCATATTATTCGCTATAGCTCTTTCAGCAGTACCCTTTCCGGTAGCCAGGTCGCGAGACTGCAACATGCCAATAATCTTATCAACAGTTTTTGTTCTATCAACAAGCCTTTGGCCGTTTTTCCCGCGCTTCGGTATAGTTATTTCTCTGCCATTTCTATCAGCACCGATTTCGATCTGATAAATTGGAGAGAACCCAGCCCCTCCATCTGTTTGCCCATATCTTGCTACGCCATCAAACATATCAGCCATGGCCATTAATGTAGCCCCGGTTTGCCCGGCAATAGGATCTGAGCCTTCTCTTAATGAAGCGTACAGCCTTTCTATTGAAGTAAGGTCTTCAGTAGATGCTCCGGCGTGCTTGGCAAGAGACAGTCTGTTTTGGATTTCAGATATGCGAGACATAATAGATTTTAAATCATTATGCCCAGCAGGGAAATTATCTTTTATCGATTTTTCTAAATTAACAAGAAGTGAAAGTGATTGACTTCTATGCCGCTTCATTTGACTACGAACTATATTTGAAGTTTCAAATAGATGTTCAAAGTGTGGACTATTTTCAGCCTTTTGTCGAGGAAGAGCATTGCTGTATAGCCAGGCTGCTGCTTTATCAACAACTCCCGTTGTCTCGCCTCCGGCAGCAAGAATAGTTTTATTATAATGCTTCTCCCCATACTTCATGTGTTCAAGATGTTTAAGAATCTGGAAAACATCCTGCTCTTTTAATGGTTCTCGATTTATATTTATATTATACTGCTGCTGCACCCATCCCCTAAAGGCAACTTCAGGTTTAGATCCACCTTGAGACATACTTAATATGCTCTGAATCCATGGATCATACCGTACTATATTATCAATTTTAGCTAAACCTTTATTTATATGTATTGTTTCTTTGGGGTCCGCATCTTCTCCGGTACTTACTCGAATTTGATCACGCAGCTGTTCCTGCTGCTTAGTCAGGCTTCCATAGGAGGCCTTCCTGCCTTCGCTGTAGCCAAAGCCGGCACCAAGGGCGCTTGGGTTGTCCCCAGCACGTAAATGTCTCAGCATACGCCTTGTGTGAGCTACCGTGGCCCTGTCTGCCGCAGTTGCCATATCTTCTGAAAGCGGACGCATATCATCAAATTCTCTTTCAAATTTCTCCCTAAGACTGCTTTTCTTTTCAGCAACAAGAGCTTCCCATGATTTATTATTAAACCTACCCTGCATCTTGCTTCTTAAAGAAGCCTGAACTTGCGGCTTGCCTATTTCGTTATTAACAGACTTAGTTACTTTCTCATTAAATATATCTTCTTTTGCTCTACGAGCTTTTTTCATTTCAGAATAATACACTTCGGACGTATACGGAGAGCGATCTAATCCCTGGGAGTCCAGCCTTGTGCTCGTCTCTTTGAATAAAGAATTATCTGCTCCACCGAGAGCATCGCCAATTGTTTGCTTAAATTCAGCAGTTCTTAACCCGTTTATTCTTTGGGTAAAGTCTTGTGGATTCATTACAAGAGCATTGCGAGAATACATTCTGAGTATTCCAGTTGCAGCGCCAACCCACTTAGGGATTCGTCCGCCCACAGTAATTCCATCTATTTCACTATTAATTGATTCACCTTCGACCAGAGAACCTTTACCTTTAAATCTGTCTATGTCCTTACCGGCTATCGGTAAATTATAAGTAGCAGTAAATTCGCCGGTACTGCTTGCGCCAAGGTAATGACTTGACGCACCGTCTGAAATAATCTGCTCAAGAGCAGAGAGTGCAGCGCCATCGCCTTTGGAATAAGCGCTATTCAATAGCTCATAAGTAAGTATCGCGTCCTGATGATTCTTGGCGAGATAGCCCATTACAGATCTCAGTAATTGATTTTGCATATTTCTATGTATCGGAAGAGCCTTGCCGCCTACTGCAATTGTTCCCCTATCTTTGCCGAGAGGACCAGTTGACAGTAGCGCATATGTAGCATGATAAATACCGTCACCGTCTTTATCCCACTTTTCATAGAATGTCCTGACAGCTTCATCGGAAGCCTTCTGCACTGCGTCCCATGTCCACTTATCTTTTGCGTTACCAGTTATAGCCTTTTTAGCAAAGCCTTCAATGGTATCAATAATCTTCCTGGCATGTTGCGCTCTCGCTTTTCCAGTAAATGTATAGGAATGAGGATCGGCAAACAGCCTTGCTGCAGTTCCAATTGAAGCCTGGGCCACAGCAGTAGATCTCATCTGTACTATTTGATCAGGCATTAGTACATGCTTACGCTGTTCTCCATTAAATATTGCCTGTACTTTTTCATAAGGAGACTTCGTTGGACTATTATCAAATACGCCATTTGCGTCTGGTTTATTAAACTCAGCATGAGTAAGTATCCGCATAGCCATTTTCTCAAAATTAGTACTCATCCGTGTTTGGTTTTTGCCTGGATATGAATTGGCGAAATCAATAGTAGGATCTATTAATCTCAGCGCATCCGATGTAAGCTCTGATTCAAAAGTAGCATTCTCATTTGTGTACTTTTCATATACTTTTTTATTTAATTTATTAATACGCCGCAATGACGCAAAGGTCATATTCTCAGAGTTCTCAGGAGTAAGCAATCTAAGCTCTCTTCCCTTGGGAATCTTAACTCCATTATTTCGCAGCATCACCCCGAAGAGAGTATTGAGATTGTTGCTTGCATTTGGACTATCCACCAAAGCAGCAAGAAGAAGATTGTCAGTAATAGTTTTTCGTTGTTGCCTGGAGGTGTATCCATTTACATCGCCAACTTTCTCTGCGAAGTCAAGCATTGTCTCAAGAATTTTCTTTTCTTGACCTCTGATCAAATTAGTAAGTTCAGCATCTCCGGTAATGCTATTCAGCCATCCATTAGGATCATGCATGATTACTTCTTTAACAAACAAGTCGCGCATTTCCTTGTATGTCATATTGGTGCCTTTAGAGGCGGCATCAATAACAGCCTGAACATTATTGTCTTGCATTTGCAGGAAATCAATATCCGCAGTTAACCTTGAGTGAGTACTTCTCTTTGGCCCAACAACAACAGACTTTCCGCCCTGAGTTAAGTTTACTCCAAATCCGTCAGCCAGAAACGCCAGTGCATTGCTCAACTTCTGCGTAGTGCCTTTTGCTTTCTCAAGAACAACGGCGTTTTCTGCAAGCTTCCTTGAGCTTTTCCCGCTAAACCATTGATCAGACTCCATCGCTGGAGGACCTATCTTACGTCTTTGCTCATAAACGCTAAGCTTTGTATCTGCGGGCTGCTTGGCATTGCCATACGCCCAGCCATCAGCGATAGAATTCATGCCTATAGGATTATGTGCCATCGTTTGATCGCCATCAAAGTCCCTATCCATAAGAGCAGCTTTTTCTCTCCCCATGAAAGCATCGCTTTTCTTAGAGTCATACCCCAATACGTAGTCCAATTTACTTGCAGCGAAATCTTTAGATGGATAAGTTTTAGCACCAGCAACCATGCCAACCGAAACTGTTGCGAGTCCTTTATTGCTTGAGAAGTTTGGTCCGTCAAATTGATCTCTTCCCAAATGAGGCCTTGCTTCATGGTCGTATTTTCCAAGGAAAAAATCAAGCGCATTTCTGACTGCGCCATTAGTAATTTTCCTGGACGCAAGCTCGGCTCTTAAGGCCTCTCTTCCAGAGAGCCTTCCGATACCTTGCCCGGCATATATTCCATTCTCTCCAGACATAATATCATTTTCTATTTCCCAAGAATCAGGAAGCCCGCTGGTGTCGCCGCTCTCTATTGCCTTTTTCCCAAGTGCTATTATGTATTTATTAAGCTCTGCCAGCGCTTTCTCTTCTGCTGGGACAAATCTTTTATGTGGAGTTTTCGATGCTACTTCTGCTTTTCCACCAGACAGTCCAGCCTGCATGTAGTTATACATCAGCGCAGCCAGCCTGCGCTCAGCCGTAACTTTGGCGCTTCCTGAAAGGCCTGCAGCCTCAAGAAACTTTGCAGCATGAGCAGTTGCTTCACTCTGGGCTCTGCCTAACGAATTTTTTAATGAACTCCTAATCGAATCAAGAAGTAAGTTCTCTCCGGTCTTTGGTAATTCATTTAAATCTAATTGTTTCCCAATATCAAATTCACCAAATCTATAAGAGTCATTTTTAAAGCCGGCAACCTCTGATTTGTTTAACTTAATTCCCTTGCTGCCAAAGAATTTAATATTATGATCGATAGCATTATTTGCCGACCCCTCTTTGTCTGCAGAATAATCCTTGAAAGCGAGAACAAAACTAGAAGCATTATCAATAACTGTTGAGCCGTATTCAATACCCCTATATGCCTCGTTGCCATCAAGAACACCCGACACGACCAAGTGACTAGCTCTCGCAGCTTTTTCTGCCCTGGATACGCCCATTCCATTTGCCCAATTAGTGATAGCATTAATACCCATGCCTGGCGACCACTCTAATGTACCGCCAGATGATACCCACTCATAAAGTCCAGATTCCTGCGCAATGCCAGGATCAATTCCAAGACTTCTTTCAAAGAAATTTGACAACTCCTCGGCTGTAGCAGCTCCACTTAAAATATTAATATGTTTATCAAGCGCCGCATTAAATACTCTATCTAAAAAAGCATTCGCTTCTGCCTTTGAGTCTGGCCCCCTGTACATATACTCTGTAAACTTTTGAGAAGTTCTATTGTTTTCAACGCTGGAAATATTATGAAATTCAAAACTAGATAATGGAACATCTATAATACCATTGTTAGTATTAACCTTAACCTCATTCCATCTTCCATTCTGTAGCGCCAGCCCAGCCTCTGCGTAATCTATAGAGGTTCCCTTGTGAGAAAACTCTACTGCAGGTATGTTTTTAGGCATCTTTCCTGTTGATGAAGTGGTCAAGAACTGAACGCCTAGCTCCTTACGTAACGCCGTAAGCTTTGGACTGTCAACTATCAGACCTTTATATAGTCGCTCTACGCCGTCAGGCCCGCTCATAATAACAGAAAACTTGCCGGTTGATGCATCGCCCTGTACTCCGTGAAGAGTGTGTAGCAGGTCAATTTCGGCTCTTGAGGCAATGATAGCGCCATCGTCTAATTCTGTTATGCCTAATTCTTTCGCCCTATCCTCTGGTAGCAACTTCAGAATATCAATAGATTCAACATGTGCAACTTTAACTTTACCATTTTTTGCGAACTCTGCTCTGTTTACATTCTCTGAATTTGTATGCAATACTTCTGCGATTAGATCAGTAGGAATAAATCTACTATCGGCAAGCACCCTTGATACATGCTCGCTGCTTGTTGTGCGAGAGCTTGGATTGTTGGTTTTCGTTGCATATTTATTTGCCAGACTTTGCCATCCAGCGCTATCGTTAACTTCTGCTAAAGATTCAAGCCCAAAAGTATGAACATTGGATAACCTTGTAAGGCCTTCTGAGATTATAAGCTTTTCGCCTATTGAAAATGCGCCGCCATCTGAATTTTCTATAACATTAGCAGCATCTATAATATCACTAACGAATCCCTTCAATACAAAAGCTTCCGGCCTGTTTTTTGTAAACTTATCTATTTTGCTAGCCATCGATAGCAAGTATTTATCGGTTCCATTTTCCTTAAAGTCCCTGCTCCCAACCATCGCTGGCTCATTAATTCCCTCAGTCCGGAAAGTAATAAAATCATCTCTTTGTTCGCCGTCAATAGTATATGATGTATTCATTAATTTTTTATTATATCTAGGATTGGTAGCCCCTTCTTTTGTTAACGGAGACTCACCCTCAATCGTAGCGCCAGTCGGCATTATAATTGTAGTCTCATTGTGTTCACTGCCAAGAGCATCTGCCATTCTTGTGATAGCTGTTCTTTCGGATCTAACCATGTTGCCAACTACACCAGAAACTTTTGTGTTCCCGTCTATCATTGCGCTCGGAGATATGACATATACATTTCTTGTAGATGTTGCTTCTCTTATTAAGTTTATCTTTGCCAATTCAGCATTGTTTTTAGTTTTACTATTATGCTTAACATTACGCAAGTTGCGTATTCGCTCTATAACAACATTAATCATTTTTCTATCTTGTCTTGTGCTCTCATCATATAGTAATTCTTTGCGAGCTTCACTTTCGGAAAATACTTTTTCATTAATCCATCTACTCAGTTGCGCATCTCCAATTAAAGCAAGCTTGCTTGTTAATCTAGGAGATAATCCAGGATCTATTATAGACAATGAGTTGCTCATTAAAATAGTATCTAATTTATTGTGAAGTTCTGATTGTGTATACTTTCCCTCTTCGACAAGATTCCTAACTTCCGTCAGAACATTTTCTTTTCCATGAGAGGATAGTCCATAAACATCAAACAGATCTTTTGTGGATTCAATTTCGAGATTGCGCGAGCTTCTGGCATCGACTGCTGCCTCGAAGTCACCAAGGCCCATAAGAACTTTATCTTCTGCAAAGCCAGCTTCTCCACGCTTAACATTTAGCTGCCTCAGAATTTCCCCAACATCACGCCTGGCCTTGCCAAGATTGGCACTCGGTGAGATTTTAATCTTAACCTTGCCATGTTTACCATTAATAAAAGTTAAGCCATTTCTTTCAAGAGCCTTTTTCGCTTTATCAAATGCGAAATAGTCCTCCCTTCCTTTTCCAAGAGAATACATCATAGATCTTAACGTGTGCTGTATTTGACCTATCTCGGTCCTTGTCCTGGTACTGGTTTTAATATTTCCAAGAGCTTCCTGTATGGCCTCAACATCGCCCCTCTCGTAAGCGTCCACCATTCGGACATATCCCATGGCGGCTTCTTCAAGGTTTCTGTCGTGGCCAACTATATTAGTAATCTCAGCAGACGCATCTGCTTCAGTAGTTTTTACAACTCCATCAATAGCGCCGATCCGTTTAAACTTACCAAGCATTCCTTGTTCCGTAAGAGCGTATCTATCTGGAAGGCCTTCGTCATATAACAAATTATTTATATATTCTATATATGTAGTTTCTTTCTCGGACCCAGTAAACATAGTTGGGTCCTTCATAACAATGCCGTCTTTTGTCAGCTGAATTATTCCTTGATTTTGAAAATGATTATTAAACGCCGATACCCTGTCCGGAATTCTACCAAACGGCAACTGCTCTTCGCGGATTTGATTTGCAACAGTACTTGAATAGCCCGGTACATTTAAATGAACGCCCAAAGTATTAACTAAAAGATCTCGCATAGTTTTCTTTTGAGTCTTTAATCCAGAATCAAGTTCTATTGCGAATTTATTACTCCACCATTTAACTAATTGAGAAGCATCGCCTTCTTTGTATTTACTCTTTGCTCCGCCAGGCATAAACCTAACATCGTTCCTTCTAGACATTATTTCCCAGAAGCCCCTCATCTCTGCAACCATAGAATCAATATCACCAGACAACGCATTTGGATATTGTTTTTTAAACGCCCTTTTCATTCCAGCGCCACTTGGCAAGGCAACCATTTTCCAGATCTGTCTTCCGCCAGCATCCTTTCCTCTTATAATTGGAGACTCATGAAGTGAGGACGAGCCGCTATTGGCTTTTCCAATAATCTTATCCATGGTGACCGAAACTGTTTTATGTCCGCTCTCGCCAAGATCATGATTGTACGTAAATATATCAGTCATAAACTTACGAGCGCTTCCTATTGCAGACTGCTCATAAATAAGACTATGTATAGACGAGTATCCGCTTTCTGTATCCATATCATGAATATAATCTTTATGATTTTTACCTATATGCTCTTTAGCTAACGATTGAACCGCATCCACATTATTCATTAAAATTTCATACGCAGCAGCGCCTTCTTTTGTTGCAATATCAACAGTCTTCGCATCTGCTATAGAGCCTTCTATGCGAACTGATTTAGATAGAGTATCGACATGCAGAAGACCCATATTAGCACGATAAGATTCCTTGGCAAGCCTGCTTACGTCTTCCGGCCTGTCGTTTTTAGAATCAATAAACTTCACATAGTTATATTTATCTGTCTGAATTACATCATCGGAATTTCTGGCTCCGTACACCTCCCGCCCATCATCAAGAGCCTGCGGTACACTGCTGTCAATTGAATCGGCAAGCTCTAATACTGCCTGCCTGTACGACCTCCTGAAGACATTATGCCTTACATCTTTAAATATAAACGAATCGCCTGGAGCAATTAATCTTTGAGCAGAAAGCTCTTTCTTTAATCTTTGAACCATAGAAAACTTGGCAGCATCGGATAGCTCTCCAAGAGTGGTCGCGTCCGTGTCAAGCGTTATGCTGTCCTTGCTGAGAAGAAGACCGCTAACTTCGTCTTCTCTGAATTTGGCAGTTCGCAATAGCCGAACCCAATCAGTAAACCCGTTGACCTCTTCTTTGTGCAAGTCACCTTTGGGGCCAGACGGATCATACGCCTCACCACCCATCTCTTTTATCATTACATTATTAACTTCATCTAATAATTTAGGATTCTCAATTGCCATCTCAATAAGTTCTTCGGTAGTTTTGCCATCAACCTTTACAGTTTTCTCAATAGCTCTTTTGAAAATATCACCAACAGCTTTATTGGTAGCGTCAACTGCGGCTGGCACAGAATCATTGTTTATATATTCTGCAGGAGTTAGTTTCTCATGTTGAGTTGGGTCATACGCAAGCTCCTTGTCGTACACTCCCCATAATCTAGCAACATCTCTGGCTTCATTTATTCCCTGTAATCTTAATGCAAAGTTTTGGCTTTCAACTCCAAACCCAGCGCCATAATGAGAAGCATCCAACATGGAGAAATAAGGTTCTTTTGTCGCAGAGTATGCAAGCCCGTAATGAACCATAACATCCGCTACTGATCTCATTGATGGATCGTTTACCATTCTTCCCAAAGTAGACATTTGACCAGCAGATTCTAATCCTCTTTCTATGTCCGGCTTAAAGAGTGATGAGCCATCGCTGTAGTTCATCCCCTCTGTAGCGCCATAAAGGAAATGTTGCTGAGTGTCGGTTACTAATCCAGTCCAAAGCCCAAGCATACCACGCCTGCCAAGATCGCTAAAATAAACCTTACGCATCTCGGCCATCTTCTCGGCCACAGGTATAAAGTTTGCGGCGTGTTTTTTAGCTATCTCTGCAGCAATCTTTACTTTTTCGGCACCAGTTGCTCTGTCAATTGCATTCGCCCAAACACCCAGCTGTAGCCCCGATGTTCCCTGTAGCAGCTTGCTGGCAGATTGCCTTGTGCCTGAGCCCATGCTTGCAGACATGAATCTAAGCAGCTCTGATAATGCAGCTGGATCTTCCTTTGCCATCTTGTCAAAATCTATGCCGCCATGTTGTTTTAACGCAGCACCGAATCGCCTAGTTCTTCGAGGTCCGCCCTCAGCACCCTTGCTAAACAACGCCTTCATTGCTTTTCCGAAAGCACCAGACTTGCCAAACAATCTTGAGTTCGCGCTATCCATTCCATAAAACAACTTATCGGCTATCTTTTCACCGGCAAGAATTCGTTCCGTGCCTGTAGCATTTGTCTTGCTAATGCCAGCCAAGATAGAGTGAAGTGTATCCGTGCCCATTACATTTTTTCTGGCAAACCCAGGCTGAACCCTAAGCTTTTTAAATATCTCAAGCCTTGATAATGGCAATGCTCCACCAAGCAGCCCAAAACCAGCACCGATAGTTGCGTCATTAAGAATACCATGGAAGTATGCTCGTCTCAGCCATCCTTCTCCCTCTTCCTTGTGGAAGCCGTGTCCGAGGAACATGTTCTCAGTTGCATTCAGCAAGTTCTTCACTGTGCCGCTGGCTGAAGACCATTCCTCTTCTTCATACCCATAGTCACCTGGATGAGTAATCGCTCCAGTTAGCCTATGCGTAGCTGCCATAGAGACAAGTCCGGCAGCATGATTTGCTGCTCTTTGAGTCATATGGGCTACATTTGAACCAAATCTGCCAGTAAACTTATCACTCCATCTTGTAATAAGCTTTGAAACATCAGCTCCGTCTTTGCTAAATGCTTTAATCCAATCATCGCCTGCAATTGAAACCATTCTGCGTATTTCTTTTGGACCCAGCTCTGGATGAGCCTTCATCAATTGCTTGGCTAAATCTGTTCTGAAAATATTACTCATACTGGCAGTTAACTCTTTTTTAAGATTCTTAACTGTACCCCATGCACCGGCCTGCGCCTTTGAGCCAGTCGCTATGGTGGCCTCTACCGCCTTGTCAGAGGACTTCTTTATCATCTTACCCACTACATCGTCTGTGACGCCAAAGATCTTTGACAGCTCACTAGAGACACCTTTAGCGGCTTCCTTTGAGCCAGCCTTGCCAAGTACTCCTAATTCTGTACCAGAAAGGCCTCTGCCTGTACTGCCGATTACCCTTTTGATGCCAGTGCCACTTGCAGCCTTCGCATTAATAGATAACTTGCCGAACCTTTGCCCAAGTGAATGTAGTGATAGGTTTTTGTTTACCCATTCAAGAGTTTTAATTCCAACTTCAGGTGCCGCATTAACTGTTTTCGTAATCTTGGTATCTTTTTGAGCAAGTTTAATTGCGTCCATCATGCCAGGAAACCTATTAATCTCTTTAGCTACATCATCGCCGCCAGCTGCCAGCAAACGAGTTGCTTCTTTGGCTATGGCTTTAGTGCCGCCTTTAGATGCAGTTTTTTCTGCCGATCGTAGAATGCCAGAAATAAGCTTAGATTCACCTTTTGCTTTGTCAATAGACTGAAGAACCTTTAAAGTCTTTGTCGCCTTTATTCCTTTGCCAGAAATCTGCAGCGCCTTCAGCCCGGCGATAGCCCCCGAGCTTATAAACGTACCTGCAACCAGTCCCGCAACTTGGCCACCATACGCAGCAGCTCTACCGGCATCTGATCTTGGATCGCGCATCGCGTCAACCATATTCTCTCTAAACCAAGCGTCTCCACCAAGAGCCTCAATGCCTTTATCGACACCAGAGGCAACCCCCTGTGCGAGCAATGTTGTTAAGCCGGCAGTAAACGAATCAAACGTATGATAGACCAATGCGGCAGTAGCGTCACGCGCCGCCTCAATTGGAGTAACATCTTCGTCTGTTACATTAACGCCGCCGACCCAACCGCTCAATAGAGTCTCGTCCATTGTGCCGCCAGCCTCATTCCATGCAGGCAATCCAGCTGGACGCTGTGGCTGCTGCAGATCTCCACTACTTAACGCAGTTCCCTGCTGTCCCTGCTGCTCGCTAGCGCCAGCAGCAGACAGAACCTGCCGTAACTCATAGTTTGTTATTGAATCTCTATCGGCAGTAGATAGCTGCTCCTCAAGGCCGACCATTTTTTGATCGATCATTTTCTGGAGATCATTATCGTTCTGTCTAAAGTATTCACCGTTGGGACCACTCAGCAATTTCTGCTTAATGTCATCCCTCGCGCTCTTGCTTTGGAGCCCGGTCAAAACTAATTTGCCTTGCATGTTTTAGTCCTTCTTCTTGTGTGCTGGAACTGTATCCAAATCTTTTATTGTATTCAAAAATCTCTCGTAAGATTTACCCTCATTGCCAGGTGATTTTTCCCACATAAGGTAGTCGCGGTGTTTTGTTTCGTAGGTAGTCCTGCTCTCCATGATTCCATCTTTCGCAAGTGCCGCCACCTTCGTGTTAAGTTCGTATACGTTCTCTGCCTGACTGCGGCCATGAACTATTTCGGCATTCATTAGTTGAGCCTTCTCTGCCAAGTTGCCAATACTTTTAGCAAAGCCATCGCCGATGCCGTTTACTTCTTTGAGCACTTTTCTTGAGTCTCCGGAAAAATCGCCATTGCCAAGTTTCTCAAGGTAGCTTTTGCTGGTAGAAACAAATACGGCAACGCCACCACTGTTTTTCGCAGCTTTTTTTGCTGAATTCATGGGTCCGCGCGACCCCTCATTATTTGGAGCTGTATTTTTTATCATGATATATTCATACATGTCAGCTAATCGGGAAGCTGCGTACACGGCAAATCTAACTTGGCTATCGAGAGGTTTAAATACCTGCGTGGTCAGCCCCTTAATTACCATACCACCGGTTTCGGTAGGCGTTGCCTCTACAAGCATATATTTCTCTCTGTCTTTCGACAGCGCCTTGATTATAATATTTCCAGCTTCGGTATAACCAACAATATTACCCCTGGCTACAGCATTGCGATTTAGCCCTTGAATACCAACGGCATTAACATCATCCCTATATGATGAGTTCTCGCTATTTGCGCCATTAGAAATCTCCCTAGCCAAATTATCAATAAGCTCTTTTCTTGAACTTGAGTCATTAATCACATTTTGCAGCACTTCTTTTTTCGGGGCCATGCCGGTAAATCTCCACTCTCTTTCTCTTCCTTTATCAGTCTTGTCTCTATTTATAGGGCCATCACCTTGATCTCCATTTAACGCCTTAAATACTTTGGCAGCGTCTTTAACAAAAGTCCTGGAATCACTCCAAAGAGTATCTATTTTCTTTTCGATATACCAGTCACCCATACCCTTGATTCCCATTTCTTTCAAAGTCTTCTTATCTAGATCTTTGTCAGAAAGCCCATATGCAGCTTTATAATTATCAACGATCGTCCGACCATTTGGGGTAAGAGCATTGTAGTCGCCAGTCAAAAGCCCATACATATCATCAGATATAATTTTACCATCCGCAATCTGACTTACAAGAAATTCATTGAACCTTTCGGTCTTTCCCGAATCGCTTGTTTTTACGCCTTCCGTTTTATCGTCAGCGCCGGCCGTTATTGATCTGGCCCCTACCAGCTCGGCATTCTCTTTAGCCGTTAATTCTGGTTCTACTTGCTGCCAGGCCTTAGACAAAGTTTCTACTAGGTCAGCCTCTTGCTCATCATAGTCGGCCATAATTTTTTCGTGAT
>Ga0233441_1000487_pt1:0-10000 | contig 47571 bp, 35 predicted proteins | sample SI_123_September_4_FD_182781 | JGI IMG/M metagenome (GOLD analysis project Ga0233441, IMG submission 182781) | Seawater microbial communities from Saanich Inlet, British Columbia, Canada - SI_123_September2016_135_MG | ecosystem: Environmental > Aquatic > Marine > Inlet | place: Canada...
GATTTTTGTTGCTGGTGAGTACTTCAATGCACCTTTTGGAGCAACGACAACGGTTACAACAGCAAAAATATTTGGATATGAATCTAATACGGAAACGGAAACCACATTATATGGATATGCTGCCGCAGGAAATATCATTGATGCAGTACCGACTTATAGTAAATCGATTTCACTCACGGTAGATTCTTGGAATAGCATTGATTTAAGTGCAGATAACTGGACTTTTGAAGGTGACTTTGTTCTAGGTTTTGATGTGGGTGCTTTTTCAGACACGCCAGGCGATACGACATATATTTATGCACCTATTGATGAAGCAGCAGTTCCTTCAGCCAATAGTTGGGTCAATTTCGGTTCTTGGTCAGATTGGGCTTCTGTAGCTACGACGAATAATCTTGGTGATGGTGAGTGGGGGATTCGTGCTGTGATTAATTCTGAAGGTAGCGCAACCGCTGCTTACAATGTATATCGTAGTGCGGCGGGTGGTGATTTCAATTTGATGTTTAATGGCATTGGTTTATCTTCACCAGATTACACAGATAATTTTGTCCAAAATGGCACAGAATATTGTTATGGTATTACCACGGTTTATGGCACAGATGAAAGTGATATGGCAGGTCCTGTTTGTGGCACGCCTTCTCCACAAACGATTGTGGAATATGCACATGATGATGGCTCTTCCAATGGAAGTTTTAATGCAACTGATGGTAATTATTTAGCCGTAAAATTCACGCCTAATTCTTATCCAGTAGATTTATATAGTGCAAAATACTTTATTGATGGTAGTAATAGTGGTATTGCTTTTGTCAATGTTTGGGATGATGATGGAGAAAATGATATGCCAGGTACGGTGCTACTATCGGGCGTTCCAGTATCTCTTGTTCCTGGATGGTCTGTCGCTGATTTATCTGCTTATGGCCTTTCCATTACAGAAGGTAGTTTTTACGTGGGATGGATGGAAATGTCAACAACACCTCCGATCGGTTTGGATATGGACTCGCCAACGACACATAGTTATATTAATAGTACTTTGGGCTCAGGATCGTGGCAAGGTTTGACTGAATTGGGACTTTCAGATGGTGCCATTATGATTCGCTGTGATGTAGATACAGTGAATGCGACTGTTGCTATAGATGGATCGTCTGCTTCGTTGCCAAAGACATTTGCTTTAAAGCAGAATTATCCGAATCCATTTAACCCGACAACGACTATTATTTTTGATATAGCGCAGTCAGGAAAAGCATCTTTGAAAATCTATGATTTGACGGGTAAAGAAGTCTTATCCTTGATTGATAAAAACATGGACGCAGGGCATTATCAATTTGGATTAAACGCATCTAATTTATCATCTGGGATGTATATTTATAGACTCACAAGTTTCTCAAATAAGGGGAAGCTCCTATTTAATCAATCTCGAAAATTGGTCTTAATGAAATAAATGAAAATGGGAAAGAGGGAGCGAAAGTTCCCTCTTTTATTTTTGATAGCTTAGGAAAGAAATAATGAAATACATAATTACATTCATGCTTCTCGCAGCTGGATTATTTGGGGAAACTTTCAATGATCGGCTTTTGATTTATATCGAGAATGATGTTCAGAATTTTCTTGTCACAGAAGATAAGCGATCTAGTAATTTACAAGAATTGAATTCTGTGTTGAATATGATAGAAGCAGATAAAATTTATCCTTGGTTAAGCGTAGCGAGGCCAACAGACCGAGATGGCGATATTTATTTAAATCGTTATTTTGTCCTTGAGTTCGAAGAAAATCGAAGTGATTTATATGCACTTAGGCTCGAATTAGAAGCTCAGTCTTTTATCAAAACAGCAGAAGAAATGAGTATGATAAAGCCGACTTATGTTCCCAATGATCCTTATTGGAACCAGCAATATTTTCTTCATCTTATTGAAGCAGCAGAAGCTTTTGATACTTGGGATATTGTTAACGGAGAAATTCCTGGGGAAATGGAGAATGGCGTTATGACGGTTGCAATCATTGACCAAGGTGTAGATTGGGATCATCCCGATTTGCGAGCAAATATTTGGAATAATTTAGGAGAAGATGCAGATGGCGATGGGGTAACTATTGTCCAATCTGGAGGATCTTGGATATTTGATCCGGGTGATGTGAATGGTGTCGATGATGATGGCGATGGGTATATCGATAATTTTATTGGTTGGGATGTCTCGGGTAACGACAACGATCCAGTCAACATCAATAGCCAATTGGATCACGGAACCATGGTTGCAGGTGCTGCGAGTGGCGTAACCGATAATGGAACTGGAATCGCATCTGTTGGTTTTGGTGTAAAAATTATGGCGATTAACGCAAGTCATGATCCAGGATTTGTCACAGATGGGTATGATGGTATTTTAGCTGCTGCGCAAATGGGGGCAAATGTAATTAATTGCTCTTGGGGCGGTGGCGGTGGAAACCAAAGTGTGATTAATGTAGCACATAATACATATGGTGCTATTGTGGTCGCATCTGCTGGGAATGGTAATGACAATGGACAAACTGATTTTGACCCTCATTATCCCTCAGGTCTCAATAATGTTATTTCGGTTAGTGCCACTGGTAATAATGATAATTTTAATTGCTGGGCCACTGCTGGGACGACTATCGATTTGTGTGCGCCGGGTGAATCTATTCGAACAACAAATGTAGGTGGTGGATATATTTATGTTGATGGAACATCCTTTTCTGCCCCAATCACGGCAGGTGCAGTCGCCTTATTATGGTCCAAATTTCCTGATGAATCTCAGGATTGGATTATTGATAGAATATTAACATCAACGGATTCTTTCCCCGCCATGGATGCTTCATGTAATGGAACAAGTTTAGTGGGCATGCTCGGTTCGGGACGATTAAACATTTCCAAATCATTATCTTCAGGTATTTTTCCAAGTTTAAGCGTTCAGGATATTATTTATTATAATGATGATGATAGTGATGGATTATTTAACCCGGGGGAAACGGTTGATATCAAGGCCGTTGTTGCTAATGGTGCGGGTTGGGCGGACGCCGAAAGTGTGGTAGCAACCTTATCTACAAATGATCCTCGAATTAGCATTATTGACAATGTCATTTCTTTCCCTTCTACGATTGTTGCAGGCTCTTCATCCATTCCTTTATTTGACAAATTCCAAGTTGTGGCAGATCCTTCAGCTAGTTTAGGTGATATTCTTTGTGAAGTGACCCTAACAGCATCCTCTGGATCAAATACGTATCAGGAAGTTCAAAGCATTAGTTTGAGTCTTACCTTAAACCAAGCGGGTTTCCCAACTGAGAGTTTCTCTATTAAATCATCTCCTTTAATTTCAGATCTTGATGGAAATGGGGTAAGTGAGATATATTTTGGGGAAGAGAATAATAGATTTCACGCTTACTCCAGTGATGGCTCTATCCAAAATGGTTTCCCATTTGATGTCGATGATAAAATTCGATCGAGTCCTGCCTTTGGTGATTTAGATTCGGATGGTGACTTAGAAATTATTTTTGGTTCTTTTGATGGTAAGCTATATGTAGTCAGCAGTAATGGTTCTCAAAAAATGGCTTATACAGCTGGCGGAAATATTGTTGGTGCACCCGCACTTTATGATATAAACGGAGACGGGAATTTAGAAATCATATTTACTACCCAAGATTCAGATAATGGGAAGGTATATGTGATTACCCATACAGGCACTGACTTGAGTGGTTTTCCTCTTTCGTTAGGGGAAGATATGTTGGTGGGCGCAGCCGTTGGCGATTTAGATGGAGACGGAAATCCTGAAATTGTTGTCGCTACATGGGAAAATAATATTTATGCAATTCAGTCCAATGGTGCGGTTATGAGCGGTTTTCCTTTTGTCACAACTAAGCGTTTTTATTCACCACCTTCTTTGGCCGATATGGATGATAATGGTGATTTAGAAATAATAGCAGGAAATGATAATGGTAAACTCTTTGTTTTAAATCATGATGCAACCGTAATGGCTTCTTTTGATTCGGGTGATGATATTCGTGGCGGGATTTCTATTGGAGATATCAATAACGATGGAAGCTTTGAATTATTGTTTGTGGGATACGATGATCATGTGCACGTTTGGAATCCTACCAGTGATACTGAATTAGCAGGTTGGCCAATAGATTTGGGCTATAATGCTCTTTCTTGTCCTGTAATGGCTGATTTAGATAATGATGGTGATTTAGAAATTATTACTGCAAAAAAATCTGGAACAATTTATGTTTTTCACCATGATGGTTCTAACTTTGAGCATTTTCCCATGTCCGTAAGTGGAAATATAGAATCGACTCCAGCTATCGGTGATTTAGATAATGATGGCGATTTTGAATTAGCAATTGGCACCACAAATGGCTTGCAAGTAATTGATATAAAAAATGAAAGTGGAAATAGGATCTCATGGAATATGCATCGTGGAAATGCACATCGAAATGGATATTATGATAGGAGTCAATTATCTATTAGCAATGAAGGGAACAAGCTTATTCCACAATCATTTGCAGTCTCAAGTAATTATCCAAATCCATTTAACCCAACGACAAACGTCAATATTTCTTTACCAGAACAATCAAAATTGATGGTAAGTGTTTATGATATCTCTGGGAGAATAGTTGCAAAATTAGTGAATCGACATTTTGATGCTGGAAAATATACCTTGGCCTGGAATGGATTAAGCAATAGTGGAACGCAAGTCCCAACTGGGATTTATTTTCTAGAAGTGAAAACAACAAAAAATAGACATATTCAAAAACTTGCATACATCAAATAATGAAGTATTGCAATCAACCATTAATTACAAGTAATATTCAACAATACCTAAGAGGAATAAGTAATATGAAGAAAACACTATATTTAATACTATTTATCAGTTTGGGGACAGTAAGTTTGTTTGCTGAGATAGATTGTCCATCCGACTCGTCTTATCATATTGATATGCGGACGCAATTACAAGATGGAACGCCAAACCCAACATACGGACAAGCCATTGCGACGGGTTTATGCGGCTGTTTAGCATATACAAGTAGTGCAACTGTTTCGGGGAGCCAAGTTATGTTTACAATTAGATTGGTAGATAATGAGCCGATTCGTGGATTGGAGTTAGATATACATCACGATGCAGGCTCTCAACTTTATTTTGGTCCAGAGCCATTTGTTGATGCCAATGGAAATGGAAATTACGATGAAGGTGAAGACTTTACAGATTTAAACGGAGATGGTGTACGTAATTCACAATTGGGTTCTGTTCAAAAAGGTGCAAAATTTGAGAACTTGACAAATCCTGAAGGCGAGCCTAAGCAAATGAATTTAACGGCAAATTTTATTGATGATACTTCGAGTGTTAATAATGATTATGTCAAAGTAATGGCTTATAGCACATCTCAAGCACAAACTACAGGAAATGGTTCGGAAGGGGATGCTGTATTTATTTCTTATGAGTTGATTGCGGGAGAAACGCTGCCAGAAAATGTTACATTCTATTTTGAGTCAGCGAAATTGCCTGGGACATCTGCTAATCCAGAACTTTTGAGTGTTGTTTGCGGATATCCTTCACCAGATAATCCTCAAACTGTTTCAACATCTCAATTAGGCCTAAGATCTGAAATCCTTCCAGGGCAATTTGTATTGCATCAAAATTATCCAAATCCATTTAACCCAGTAACGAACATATCATTCGATGTCCCTCAAGGTGCAGGAAAGATGGTTCTTTCCATCTATAACATTTTGGGTCAAAAAGTATCCATATTAGCTGAAGGTATACTTAATCCTGGCCAATATTCGTATGAATGGAATGGAAGAGATATGCAAGGACACTCTGTTGCTTCAGGGATTTATTTCTATGAATTGAAATCTTCAAGTTTCACTTCTAGAAAGAAAATGCTTTTGTTGCAGTAACTTTATTACTTTAATACTAAACACACTAAATTCCCTCATTCTTTTGAATGGGGGAATTTTTTTTATGCGAATAAACATACTATCCAGTATATTCATTTTTTTTGGCGTCGCTATTGCCCAGCAGTCTCCCTATCGTTCAGCAGATGATATTAAGCAGGAATGGGTGGACCATACCAGTCACCAAAGAGGCGAGTTGGTTTCTTTTTGTGACTTTTTATTTCAAGAAGGACATTATGAACGTTGTTTATTGAGTTGTTTCCAATTTATGTATCGTTTTCCTGGCGATCCAATTGAACCTGTTATTTTGTATCATATTGCTAGATCTTACGAAGAAATGGAAAATTACGACTTAGCCTTAACTTATTATAAAAGGTCTAAAGATTCAGTGAATAAAAATACAATTGTATATTCAGCTTGTCAAAAAAGAGAAGCTTATGTTTTGTTTAAGGCAAAAAAATATGAAGCTTTATTTGCCTTAACAGAGAAAACAAAAAACCCTTATTATTTAATTTTCAGATCCTACGCATTGATTGATCAAATGGATTGGGGTGAGGCTCGTCAAAATTTATTAGCAGCTAAAAAACAATTCAATCATGCCCATTATTCAAGGTTAATAGATTCATTGTTCCCTATCATTAATCAAGTGCAAGAGCTACCTCAAAAGAAAAAGGTGTGGGTGGCAATTTCAGGCGCGTTGCTGCCTGGAGGCGGACATCTGATGTTAGATGATAATTTTGATGGTGCGGGTATATTTTTTTCGATGGCTACTATACGTATGATGATGATATTGAATAATATCACGCTCGCTGATGGCGAACTTTATTATCAACAATCGCCGAAGGTAATACAGCCAATGGTTACAAATTTTAAGGGCGAGAAAAATGTTTTTAATCTTTATGGTGGCGATGAAATCCCTTCTAGTATCCAATTAAAAAGCACGGAACTAAAATATGCGCTACCTCCCATTATAATAGGATTAGGTATATATGGTGGCAGCTTATGGCAAGCATTAGATCAAACACAAGAGAGCAATAGAGACATTGCGCAAAATTTTATTTTAGAAAAATTAGCTAATAGAAGCGTAAAATTATTTATAGATTTCAAAGAACCTTTATTAATTAAAAAATAATTTATTATTTAGTGATTAGATATTGACACACCATTTAGATAGTGTGTAAATTGGTGGGCTTCGAGAGAAGTGATTATTGAAAATTCGGTATGTGATGAGTCCAGCGTTGATTCTTGTTAAGAGAACAACAACAAAATCAAACATACAATGGAGAGTTTGATCCTGGCTCAGGACGAACGCTGGCGGCGTGCTTAACACATGCAAGTCAAGGAGAACGTTCCGCTTGCGGAACTATTAAACTGGCGAACGGGTGAGTAACGCGTAGACAACCTGCCTCAGAGACTGGGATAACCCCGCGAAAGCGGAGCTAATACCAGATGATGCAGCGAATCCTTCGGGATACAGTTGTTAAAGTGGGCTTCGGCTCACACTTTGAGATGGGTCTGCGTCCGATTAGCTTGTTGGTAGGGTAACGGCTTACCAAGGCAATGATCGGTAGCTGGTCTGAGAGGATGATCAGCCACACTGGGATTGAGATACGGCCCAGACTCCTACGGGAGGCAGCAGTGGGGAATTTTGCGCAATGGGGGAAACCCTGACGCAGCAACGCCGCGTGATCGATGAAGCTTCTAGGAGTGTAAAGATCTGTCGTAAGGGAAGAAAAGTTCGGATGTTAATAATGTTCGTTCTAGACGGTACCTTACAAGAAAGCACCGGCTAACTTCGTGCCAGCAGCCGCGGTAATACGAGGGGTGCTAGCGTTGTCCGGAATTATTGGGCGTAAAGGGTTCGTAGGCGTTTTGATAAGTCAATTGTTAAATACATCGGCTTAACCGATGGAGTGCATTTGAAACTATCAAAATAGAGTATAGGAGAGGAAAGCGGAATTCCTGGTGTAGCGGTGACATGCGTAGATATCAGGAAGAACACCAATGGCGAAGGCAGCTTTCTGGCCTATTACTGACGCTGAGGAACGAAAGCGTGGGGAGCGAACAGGATTAGATACCCTGGTAGTCCACGCCGTAAACGATGAGTACTTGGTGTCGGAAGATTCAACCCTTTCGGTACCGGAGCTAACGCATTAAGTACTCCGCCTGGGGACTACGACCGCAAGGTTGAAACTCAAAGGAATTGACGGGGACCCGCACAAGCGGTGGAACATGTGGTTTAATTCGATGCAACGCGAAGAACCTTACCTGGACTTGACATATTCATGAAAGCTCTGTGAAAGCAGAGCCCTCTGCGAGCTTGCTCAAAGACATGATTACAGGTGATGCATGGCTGTCGTCAGCTCGTGTCGTGAGATGTTGGGTTAAGTCCCGCAACGAGCGCAACCCCTGTTCTTAGTTGCCAGCACATTATGGTGGGGACTCTAAGAAGACTGCCTGGGATAACCAGGAGGAAGGTGGGGATGATGTCAAGTCAGTATGTCCCTTATGTCCAGGGCTACACACGTGTTACAATGGTCAGTACAAAGGGTTGCTAAGCCGCGAGGTGGAGCCAATCCCAAAAAACTGACCCCAGTTCAGATTGGAGTCTGCAACTCGACTCCATGAAGGAGGAATCGCTAGTAATCGTGGATCAGAACGCCACGGTGAATACGTTCCCGGGTCTTGTACACACCGCCCGTCACGCCATGGAAGTCAGCAGTACCCGAATCGGGTGGCTCAACCTTCGGGGGAGAGCTCGTTAAGGTAAGGTTGGTAACTGGGGCGAAGTCGTAACAAGGTAGCCGTACCGGAAGGTGCGGCTGGATCACCTCCTTTCTAAGGAGTACTGTGAAGAAATTCACGGGACGGTTGAAACATGAATTAACCGGACTCACACATACCAATAAATTTGGGCTTGTAGCTCAGGTGGTTAGAGCGCATCCCTGATAAGGATGAGGTCCGTGGTTCGAGTCCACGCAGGCCCACATGAACTACTGCCCTGTTAAAATAATTTGGGGCTGTAGCTCAGTTGGGAGAGCACCTGATTTGCATTCAGGGGGTCGCAGGTTCGATCCCTGTCAGCTCCACCAAAAAAGATTTTGCTTTTTGAAAATTTGGAAATTGACGTCGGTAGCGTAGTCATCATCAAAAATGACAACTTTGGAAAAGCTACTAAGGGCGTACGGAGGATGCCTAGGTACATGAAGGCGATGAAGGACGTGATAAGCTGCGAAAAGCCTCGGGGAAGTGCAAATAACTGTAGATCCGGGGATATCCGAATGGGGCAACCCTACTCGATTAATCTCGAGTAACTCCCACCTGAATATATAGGGTGGGTAGAGCTAACGGAGTGAACTGATACATCTAAGTAACTCTAGGAATAGAAAATAAAAATGATTCCCTCAGTAGCGGCGAGCGAACGGGGAAGAGCCTAAACCATTGACGTGCCAAGCTTACAGGTTTTGCGCCAATGGGGTTATGGGATTGTTTTGGAGTCGACTGTAATCGATTCGGCAAGTCAAAAACTCAATGATTAAATGAACGGTATGGAAAGACCGGCCAAAGAAGGTGATAGCCCTGTAATTAAAAATCTGCGAACTTGCTGGAAACAACACCCGAGTAGCGCGGGACACGAGAAATCCTGTGTGAATTTGCCGAGACCATTCGGTAAGGCTAAATACTCTCATGTAACCGATAGTGAACTAGTACCGTGAGGGAAAGGTGAAAAGTACTCCTAACGGAGAGTGAAATAGAACCTGAAACCGTATGCCTACAAGCGGTCAGAGTCCCGATTCGTCGGGATGATGGCGTGCCTTTTGCATAATGAGCCAGCGAGTTGCTCGTACGTTGCAAGGTTAAGGACTAAAGTCCGGAGCCGAAGGGAAACCAAGTCTGAATAGGGCGATTAAGTAGCGTGCGGCAGACCCGAAACCGAGTGATCTAGCCATGACCAGGTTGAAGGTGCAGTAACATGCACTGGAGGACCGAACCCACTTCGGTTGAAAACGGAGGGGATGAGTTGTGGTTAGGGGTGAAAGGCCAATCAAACTCGGAGATATCTGGTTCTCGCCGAAATGCCTTTAGGGGCAGCGTCACGTTAATGTA
>Ga0233441_1000487_pt1:15000-47571 | contig 47571 bp, 35 predicted proteins | sample SI_123_September_4_FD_182781 | JGI IMG/M metagenome (GOLD analysis project Ga0233441, IMG submission 182781) | Seawater microbial communities from Saanich Inlet, British Columbia, Canada - SI_123_September2016_135_MG | ecosystem: Environmental > Aquatic > Marine > Inlet | place...
ATTCAGTGATATCTCAAAGTTCAGCTTCTAGTATATCCCTGAGTGAGGCTGAATTAAATGGAAAAATATCTGGAGAAATGAGTTGGATTAAAGCTCGACTAAATTTTAGAACAACATCGAGAGAATCTGAATTTATGCAGCCCTTAAATCGAACAACGACAAGTTTATTTATTACTGACTATTTAAAAATAGAATTAGGCGATGTATATCCAGCTCTTTCGCCTTATATAATAGAAGGGAAACGAGTAAGAGGGCAATCAATTGATATTCATCTTCCTTATTTTAGACTTCAAACAGTAACAGGAAATTTGAATGAGACCGTCCAATACCAGAATTATACAAATGGTGGGTACACTTTACTAAGTGAGAACACAGTGAATGATAGTACAGATTTTACAAAATATTACCTTAGTCGAACTGGCTACACATTTCCGAGAAAAATTTATGCAGGTAAATTATCATTTTCTATTTTCAACAAATTTAAAGCAGCATTTCATGCCATGAAGGTAAAAGATGATAAATATAAAGTATCCCAATATTTGCCTGATGAAGTCAAATTTTCTGTGGATTCCCTTGGCTATGGTTTAGATGCAGGCGACTATACTTATGGAGATTTTTATTCACAAATCATGAATCAGAATGATACGCTTATTTTTCAAAACAATAATTGGGAAGGTCGTTCACCAGAAGATAATCTTGTGATGGGGTTTGATATTGAATCAGCCATGGATAATCGCAAACTTCTTTTTCAGTCAGGGTGGAATATCAGTTTGTTTAATACGAATATTTGGGATGGAGAAATGACATTGGTGCAAATGGATACAATTTTAGATGATTCTTTAGATGGATTCATTGGGCAAATGTATGATGAGGACGGCAATAAAAAAGAAAGTTCTTTCTCCCCGATTGATACCAGTTTGATTCCAAACCCATCTGATTATAAAGATTTATTTATAATTAATATCAATATGATTCCTTTAATTCCCATTGATATTGGAGCGATGGAGACAAATAAATTAGCCGCATTCATTAATATGCCCTCATCTGCATTTTATTTACGATTGAAGGGTCATTATTCCATTAATAATCTTCTCATTGAATATCGTCAAATCGGTGCACAGTATAAAACCTTAGGGAATCCATATCTTACACCCAATCTACGAGAATTTACAATCAATAATCGCTTATCTCTTTTAGATAGGAAATTATCAGCATTATTCGCGTATCAATATAAAGATAATAAAATATCTGCAACGGCTATTGATCCATTAAAAATATCAAAATATTCAATGAATTTTACGCTTGTTCCTGGCCCTGGGGCACCCTCAATCGTTGTGAACATTCAATCTTCAAAGAAGAACAATGGTGTTGATTCTGTAAGCGTAGATGCTGATGATAATTTCGTGTCCGATCTCCGGGAAAAAACCCGATCTTTAAATACATTGATGTCGGTCAATATTCCTGCAACGTTTGGAAAAACGCTGAATAATATTTCTGTGAGTTTTAATAAAATACAATATTCTGATATATTATTGTCCGTGCGTGATCCTGAATATTTCTTTTCTAAGACTAATTCTACAACTATGAGTGCTAATATTTCATCTCGTTTTTCTTTTCCATTGAAATCAAATTTTTCATTTAATCAGACGACTTTATATATTCCAATACGCGACGAATATAATGCCATAACGGTTAGAGAAATGAAATGGAGGGCATTAGGTTTAAGTGCTCAGTATAATATACTCAATAATAAAGTTCTAATTTCTTCAGGTGTGAATGCTCTATCAAGCCAAGGTACAGATGATATGATAAATCTTTATGGTGGATCCTTAGGATTAAATTGGTCTATTATTAAGAATTTATCCCTAAATTTTTCTAGCAATATAAGACTAAATCATAGTGCATTTTATAAAACGGATGGGTTGGATAATGATTCGGATGGCTCAATTGATGAATTTGGAGAATCATTATCTGTTAATACATCGAGTGTGCTTCTAACTTTAGGATACAAATTTTGATAAATCACTTGATAGCAGCCATTAAAAAGCACGGGATTTCTCTCGGGTTAACATTGGGATCAATGATTTTAATTATTCTTTTACATTGGGCTGGAGTATTTGATTTTGTGGAACTCAAAACTTATGATTACCGATTCCATTCCGTTCGTGGACCATTAACGGGTTGGAGAGCCAGTGATTCAACTTTTATTCAAAATGGTACAGATGTAGTTCTGATTGAAGTTGATGATGAAGCGTGGCGGCTTATACCTTCAAAATGGCCGTATCCTCGTGGTGAAGTATGGGCAAAAATTGTGGACAATTTGTCTCGTGCTGGCGCGAAAGTCATCGCATTTGATATTCAGTTTGACTCCCCTGATACGCGCTCAGAATATCTCCGGGATTATAAACTATTCTTGGATGAACAAGTATCCGACATTCCAATTCCAGTTCATGGTGATTTACTCTTGGGTGATGCGATAAAAAAGGCACAAGCGAATGGAACAGAAATTGTCATGGATGTAAAAATGGTGCGTGAGCCGACACGTATTCCTCCCCAATATATCGCTTATCCTGTCAAAGAAATTATGGACGCAAATCCTGAAACGGGTTTAATCAATGATATGATGGATATCGATGGTTTCTCTAGAGAATATAGTATTACAGGATACATGGATCATGAGCCAGGAAAAGCTTATTTATCTTTGGCAATGAAATGTGTAAAAGCATTCAGTGGCATACCGGATTCAACTATTCCTAGTTTTGATTATGAATCCTTAAGCTGGAATTACGGAGAATATCAAATCAATTCCAACGGACCGACCAATAATTTTTTGGTTAATTATTATGGCCCGCCTTCTGGTTATAAAATGCCAGGAAAAGCAAATTTGCCTCCATGGGGAACTTTTCAAAGATATTCTTTATCGCAGATTATAGATACACAAGATTATGACTTAAGAGATGAAGATTTGGATTGGATGGATCAGTTTTTGCCTGGGACAGTTCCTGATTATATTCAAGCAATTGAAGATCCTATTGAGCGAGAAGCGATGGCCATATCATTTGGATTTGGTGATACTTATGATATTACAAAATCTCCATTCTACAATAAAATTGTCATCGTTGGCGTGGCAATTGAGGTGCTTCACGATGTGAAATCTACGCCATTTTATAATTATATGAATTTGAGTCAACTCACGCCTGGAATGGAAACGCATGCCAATGCGATTCAAACCCTTTTACACCAAAACTATTTATCTGTATTTGGTGGACAATTAACACGATTATATAATGGTGGATTTACCTATCCAACAGCTAACCTGGTCTTAATTTTCTCTCTATCCATACTTGTTTATTTTATCTTAATCTTTTTTAGGGAGAAACCTCTTTTGGCTGGTATTTTTGCCTTAAGTGAAGGGTTGATTTATTATAGTATTGCCATGGGCTTATTTATGGATGATATTTTATATTTACCAAAATCATTCTTTTCAGAAATGTCAACATTACCAGAGATTGGAGAAAGTTATGTGATGCCAATTATTGCGCCCATTTCAGTGATATTTTTAACCTATTCCAGTAATATGATTTATCAGTTTTTTCATGAACAAAAAGATAAAAAATTCTTAAAATCAACTTTTGGTGCCTATATTTCTCCAGACTTAATTGATCAAATGTATGAACAGAAAACCGCACCCCAATTAGGTGGCGTGGAAGATTGGCATACAGCCTTTTTCTCAGATATTCAAAGTTTCTCATCTTTTTCAGAAAAACTTGAGCCAGAAAAAATGGTTCACTTGATGAACGAATACCTTACAGCTATGACCGATGTTTTATTGGAAAGCCAGGGGACGCTCGATAAATATATTGGTGATGCAATTGTTGCTTTTTACGGTGCGCCAATGCCTGTTGAAGATCATGAGAAAAAAGCATGTTCAGCTGCTTTAAAAATGCAAGAACGATTGGAAGTGCTGAAAGAAAAATGGAAATCAGAGGGTGATTGGCCCGACATTGTTTATGAAATGCAGCATCGTATTGGTTTAAATGCAGGGAAAATGGTAACAGGGAATATGGGTTCTAAAATGAGAATGAATTATACCATGATGGGAGATACGGTGAACCTTGCCGCACGCCTCGAATCTTCAGCAAAACAATATGGACTTTATAATTTTGTTGGTGAAAATATTTATAATGCTACGCAGGACGATTTTTCCTATCGTTTTATTGATTATGTGCAAGTCAAAGGAAAAAAAGTGCCGGTGAAAGTTTATGAATTGATGGCAGAAAAATTGAATGTAGATAAAAATATTTCACAGTTAATCGAAAAATTTGATGAAGCTATGAAGCTTTATCTAGAGAAAAAATGGGATGAAGCTATTGCTTGTTTTCAAGAATCGGAGGCATTAGAAAGCCATTTCGCAGGTCGAAATACAACACCATCTCGTGTCTTTATCGAACGATGCGAAGCCTTTAAAGCAAACCCACCTGCAGAAGATTGGGATGGTGTTTATACCATGACGTCAAAATAAAATTACAAAACCTGACTAATTCACTAGCCCACTAAAAACACGAAAAAATTTATTCTCGGGAAAGAAGGGAAAAATGATAAAAATAATTCATCATTTTTTTTCATAGTTCAGCGAAAATAAACTTTTGTCTAAATCAAAATATAAGGTCATTTAGTGTATTTCGTGTGTTCCGTGGTGAATAATCAAGGAAAAGAGTCTCGATGTTTTACTCCCCATTTTCTTTATCGGAACTATTGAAATTGTTTGTAGTTTTTACACTATAAAATCATGGAAAAATCTCGAGCAAATATCCTTTGGGTGGACGATGAAATTGATCATCTAAAACCACACATCCTTTTTTTAGAAGAAAAGGGATATACCATCAGTACTGCAACAAATGGAGGCGATGCGGTTTCTTTGGTTGAATCATCCGCTTTTGATTTAATTCTTTTAGACCAAACCATGCCAGGTATAGATGGGCTGGAAACCTTAAAACGGATCAAAGCGATTCATGCGGACATTCCTACAATCATGATTACCAAAAGTGAAGACGAATGGTTAATGGATGCAGCAATCTCCGATTATATTTCTCAATTATTGATTAAGCCAGTCAATCCAAGCCAAATTTTAATGGCTTGCAAACAAGTATTAGAAAAATCAAAATTACGTGAAGCAAAAGCCACATCTGATTATTTGAAAGTTTTTCAAGATATCAGTCAACGCATTCAAAATGATTTAACTATAGATGAGTGGTGGGATTTATACCATGAATTGGTGCAATGGCAATTACGATTTGACGAACATCGAGATACAGGGCTGGGCGATATATTGAAAGAACAATTTCAATCCTGTAATCGAGAATTTATCCATTTTATTGAAAATAATTATACGAGATGGTTGGCAGGTGAAAATAAACCTGTTTTGTCGCCTCAATTTTATGATTCCTTTATTAAACCAGAACTTGAGAAAGACCAAAAAACATGCTTCATTGTGGTTGATTGTTTGCGTCATGATCAGTTGATGGCTTTGATGCCGGATATTCAAAAATACTTCAATGTTAAGATGGATTATCAAGTTTCTCTTTTGCCAACGGCAACACCTTACTCGCGCAATGCGCTCTTTTGTGGTATGTATCCAGATGAAATGGTAAAAAAATATCCAGAACAGGGAAAAATGATGGAAGAACATGCCCCCAGTTTAAATCAATTAGAAAAAGAATTTTTCGCTGATTTATTAAAAAGAACGGGATTTGGACACAAATCATTCCATTATCATAAAATTTGGGCAGTGGAAGAAGGCAATAAATTTAAGAATCGCATTCAAGATTATTTAAAACAAGATATTTTAGCCATTGTTGTCAATTTCGTGGATATTTTGGCGCATAAAAGTTCTCAATCCAATGTCTTAAAAGAAATGGTACCAGATGAAGCAGGTTATCGCATAGCCGTAAAATCTTGGTTTGGAAACTCATGGTTATTCCAAGTTTTGAAAGTCTTATCAGAAAGCGATTTTAAAGTCATTATTACAAGTGATCATGGTAGTATTCGTGTTCAAAAAGACGTGATGGTGGCGGCAGATAAAGATGCATCATCGGGTGTTAGATATAAATTTGGACGAAACCTCAATACCAAATCTCGCAATGCACTCATTGTTAAAAATCCAGCGGAATATCGATTGCCAGCATTTGGACAACAGCCCAGTTACATTATGGCAAAAGATGATGTGTATTTTGTCTATCCAAATCAAGTACATAAGTACCAATCAATGTATGGAAACAGCTTTCAGCATGGTGGTATTTCCATGGAAGAAATTTTGGTTCCCGTGGCGACTCTGGTCGGAAAATGACACAAGAAAATCTTGCTTTATCTTCGGTTGATGAGACCAAAGCCTTTGGTGAAAAAATAGGACAGAAACTTCCCAGTGGAAGTGTGATCGCTCTTTATGGGAATCTCGGTGCAGGTAAAACGACCTTCGCGCAAGGCTTTGCAATCGGTCTCCAAATCCAGGAACACGTAGGCTCGCCAACTTTCAAATTAGTGGGGGAGTATGAAGGAAATCCACATAAATTGTATCATATTGATTGTTATCGATTAGATAAACCTGCTGATTTTATCGCAATTGGTGGTGATGAATATTTACATCCTGAAGATGGTGTAACGCTGATTGAATGGGCTGACAAAATCGAACCTTTATTGCCGAAAAATCTCATACGCATTACGTTAAAGCGAGATCCAGAAAATGCAAATAAAAGAGATGCTGAGATTCAAGGAATCGCTTTTAAATTATGAAAATATTAGCGATTGAAACCTCCGCATCAATTTGTGGTTTGACGTATAGAGAGGATGGAAAAAATATCGCGAGTATTGAGCGGGAAGCCAAAAGAAAACATGCTGAAGTTTTGCCCGATTATTATTTGAGACTCAAAGAAAAAACGAGATTTATTTTATCTGAATTAGATGGCATCGCCATTTCAATTGGGCCTGGTTCTTTTACCGGTTTGCGAGTGGGATTGAGCTTTGCGAAAGGATTAGCTTTTTCTCATGGTTTGCCTCTGATTCCCGTTCCAACACTTGCTACTTTAAGCCAGGCGACAGGCGAAAATGGTTTCCACGGTGTTTTATTTTATTCTCATGGAGATAAGGTTTACCATCAATCATTTGAGCATGGTGGGAATACGACTCTACCAAAATTTGAAGCAAAAATGGACGAATGGTCTCAAGCGATAAAACAATATTCACCAGATACAAGATTATTTCATTGCGGCTGTCATTCTTTATTATCAGAGAAAAATGAAATACTAGAAATTCAAGTATCGTCAAAACATGTTGCACTTTTAGCCGAAACCAATTTTGAAGCATGGCATATAAAAGATCCAAAAATGCTCGTTCCTGATTATATTTCTTCATTCAATTTTGGAAAAGCCAAATGATTTTCAGACAAGCATTAGCATCTGATTTTTCCTCAATATATCAAATTGAACAAGAGGCTTTTCCGAGCAATCCATGGCCAAAAATACAAATTGAGGAAGCAATGGTTCAAAGCAAAATAAATGCTTGTTACGTATTGGAAAAGGGAAACGAAATACTTGGTTATTTAATGAGTTATCATATATTGAATGAAAATGAAATTGTAAATTTTGCGATCAAAAAATCGAAGCAAATGTGTGGCTTGGGCTCCATTATGTTGGATTATTATTTAGATAAAATTGATTCGGATTCTTCTGTTTTTTTAGAAGTAAAACGGACAAATTACCCTGCGATAAAACTATATTTAGGATATGGCTTCGAAGAAATTGGGATTCGAGAAAAGTATTACTCAAATGGAGAAGATGCCATTGTTATGAAAAAAATTAAAAGAGAATCAAATGTCCTGGTTTAGAAGAAAAGATCAAAAAATAAACCAATTGGAAAAAAAGTCCATTCCAGATGGTTTATGGGAAAAATGTCCCACATGTTCTGAAATTGTATATCGCCCTGAATTAGAAAAAAATCAAATGGTTTGCCACCATTGCGATCATCATTTTCGCGTTTCGCCTCAACTTTATCATGATTTACTTTTAGATGACGGTAGTGGCGAACGGTTATTTACTGATTTGAAATCAAAAGATTTTCTCAAGTTTAAAACGGGAAAAAAATATGAAAAACAGTTGATGGATGCGAAAGGTAAAACAGGCGAAACGGAAGCCATTCGTGTCTATCAAGGAAAAATCAATGGATTGCCTTTAGTATTGGGCATGATGAATTTCAAATTTATTGGTGGAAGTATGGGCTCGGTTGTAGGAGAAGCTGTTTCTCGTGCTATTAAAAAAGCGGATGAAGAAAATATTCCTTTTGTTTTGGTTTGTGCTTCTGGCGGTGCTCGCATGCAAGAGGGAGCAATTTCTCTAATGCAATTGGCAAAAACCAGTGCACATTTGGCGAAGTTTGCACAAAATGGTGGATTATATATTCCTATTTTAACCGACCCGACCACGGGCGGAGTAACCGCAAGTTTTGGCATGTTGGGTGATGTCATTTTAGCTGAACCTGGCGCGCTTATAGGTTTTGCTGGACCGAGAGTCATCAAACAAACCATTGGTCAAGATTTGCCCAAAGGGTTTCAACGATCAGAATTTTTGCTTGAAAAAGGATTCATTGATCACATTGTTCCTCGCTCTGAAATGAAAGATAAATTATCACGCTTAATTGGAATACTTGCAAAATGACAAAACCACGCATATTAATTACAAATGATGATGGCATTCATGCACCTGGTATTTTTGCTTTGTGGGAGGCCATGTCAGAAATTGGAGATGTAACCGTGGTTGCCCCCAATACTGAAAAAAGTGCAGTGGGGCACGCCATTACGATTTCCGATCCGATTCGCATTCAAGAAATCACGCGACATGGTGGTTTCACAGGTTATTCTGTAGATGGTACACCAGGAGATTGTGTTAAAGTTGCTATTCATTCTATTTTAGATCAACCACCAGATTTGGTGGTTTCTGGTATCAATATGGGTGCGAATGTTGGGACAAATATTCTCTATTCTGGAACCGTGTCTGCTGCAAATTTGGGAACCATGTTGGGGTTCAACTCAATTGCGTTTAGTTTGGATGCGATCAAGGATGGAGATTTTTCTGCATCAAAACCTATTGCTCAAAAAGTAGCAAAACTGGTTTTGAAGAATAGCCTTCCAAATGGCACTTTGCTCAACGTGAATATTCCCAATTGTGAAGCAAGCGACATTCAGGGCTTTCAAGTGACTAAACAAGGGTCTGAATTTTTTCAAGATTGGCTTGAGAGTAGGGAAGACCCTCGTGGACGAACTTATTTTTGGATGACAGGAAAAATTATCAACACGGATGATCAAATGGATTTAGATGGTTTTGCATTGGGCAAAAATTATGTGAGTTTAACGCCTATTCACTATCAATTGACCAATGAATCCTTTTTAGATGAATTAAACACCTGGAATGTAAAATGAATTTATTTCATGAAGCTGGAGTTGTTATTCTCGATTTTGGTTCTCAATACACCCAGCTCATCGCAAGGCGAATTAGAGAGCAATCTGTTTATTCCGAAATTTTGCCAGCGAATATAAGACTTTCAGAAATAGAAGAACGAAAACCCTCTGCCATTATTTTATCTGGTGGACCATCTAGCGTTTTTGGAGATTCTTCGCCAAAATTTGATTCAACAATCTTGGATTCCGATTATCCTATTCTTGGCATTTGTTATGGTTTGCAATTACTCATCCATCAAAGTGGTGGAACAGTGGAATCAACAGGATCTGGAGAATATGGCTTTGCAAAATTGAAAGTTCACAATCACGATTCTTTATTCAAAACGATTCATGATGGAACGCAAGTGTGGATGAGTCACATGGATCGGGTGACGCATATTCCGAAAGAATGGACTGTTTTAGCCGAATCAGAAAATGGCGTGGTTGCTTCTTTAGCCCATGAAAATAAAAAGTGGGTTGCAACTCAATTTCATCCAGAAGTGGTTCATACTATTGAAGGAGAAACCATACTCAGAAATTTTTTATTTGACATTGCCGGGTGTAAAGCAGATTGGACTGCGGGAAATTTCATCAATGAACAAGTGGAGCAGATTCAAAAACAAGTGGGAGATGGGCATGTTTTGGTGGGTGTTAGTGGTGGCGTTGATTCATCTGTGGTTGCAGCTCTCTTGCATAAAGCCATTGGGGGGAAATCCGTAGCAGTGCTCATTGATCATGGTTTGTTGAGAAAAAATGAAGCTGAACAATGTGTCCATGCTCTGAAGGATGGCTTGGGTGTAAATATTCATCTTTATGACGAATCTGAAAAATTCTTGAGCAAATTAAATGATATTTCTGAACCAGAAAAAAAGCGAAAAATTATTGGCAATCAGTTTATTCGATCATTTGAAGATATTGCTTCTGAATTGGGCGATTTACAATTTTTGGCTCAAGGCACGCTTTACCCAGATGTCATCGAAAGTGGGATCAGTCACGGAAAAACAGCTCATGTAATAAAAAGTCACCATAACGTAGGTGGTTTGCCAGATGATATGGAATTTGAATTAGTGGAACCTTTACGAGAATTATTTAAAGACGAAGTTAGAAAAGTAGGGCGTGAGTTAGGATTACCCGATTCCTTGATTGATCGCCATCCATTTCCTGGACCGGGTTTGGCGGTTCGGATTTTGGGTGAAATTACGGAAAAACGAATTTCAATCCTGCAAAATGCAGACCAAATTTATATGGATATTCTCCATGATGAAGGAATTTATCACGAAATATGGCAAGCTTTTTCTGTCTTGATTCCGATCAAAACGGTTGGCGTGATGGGAGATCAACGGACATACGAAAACTTGTTGGGCATTCGTGCTGTAACCAGCAGTGACGGTATGACGGCAGATTGGTATAGAATGCCAGAACATGTGATGGCGAGAATCTCAAGTGAAATCGTCAACTCGGTTCATGGAATTAATCGTGTTGTTTATGATATCACTTCCAAACCGCCAGGGACAATCGAGTGGGAATGATTATAATGTTTAATTATAAATGTTTAATTATAAATTAAATTTGAAATGAAGGAAAATATAGTCAAGGATAAAAGTTTAGATTTTGCGGTTAGAATTGTAAAATTGTATCAATATTTATCTTTTGTGAAGAATGAATATGTTATGAGTAAACAGGTATTAAAATCGGGTACAGCAATTGGTGCTTTGGTTCGAGAATCTGAGCATGCTGAAAGTAAGGCTGATTTTATTCATAAATTAGCAATCGCCCAAAAAGAGTCAAATGAAACATTATACTGGCTTGAATTGTTAATGTTAACACAATATTTAGAAAAATCAGAATATGAAAGTATCAATCAAGATGGGACTGAAATCATTAAATTATTAACAAAAATTATCATTACGACAAGAAAAAATTTATAATGCTAGCTACTTCATTGTAAATTAGATTTAAGATGAATAAAAATAAGATAAACAAAAAGATGAAAGGGAAGTTAATTGATCATTTATCATTGACAATTGACCATTAAAATTATGTGTGGAATTGTAGGATACTTTGGAAATAAAAATGCAGTGCCCTTGCTATTAAATGGGCTAAAACGACTTGAATACCGTGGATATGATTCAGCTGGAATTGCGATTATGCATGAAGATTCATTTGCGCTCACTAAAACAGCAGGAAAAGTCAAAAGTTTAGAATCACTTCTCAAAACCGCTCCTATGCAAGGAAATATAGGAATAGGACATACGCGTTGGGCCACTCACGGAGAACCATCCGATTTGAACGCTCACCCGCATACAGATCAAACGGGAAAATTTGTGCTAATCCATAATGGTATCATTGAAAATTATGCGGTTCTGAAAGAATGGTTGGCGCAGAAAGGCGTTACGTTTCAATCTGACACAGATACAGAAGTATTGGTTCAACTCATTTCAATGATTTACCATGAAGAAAAGATTTCCTTTGAAAATGCGGTAAACTTGGCCTTGAAACAAGTCGTTGGGACTTACGGAATCTTAGTCATGTGCTCAGATGAGCCAAATCAATTGATTGCAGCGCGCTTAGGTTCTCCTTTAGTCTTGGGTGTGGGAGAAGGTGAATATTTTCTCGCTAGTGATGCGTCACCGATTGTCGAACATACTCGAAATGTCATCTATTTGGAAGAAGGGGAATGTTTGATTATTGGTGATGACGGTTATGAAATTAAACATGTAGATCATGGGGAAAAAATAGAAAAAGAAATTTCCCGTATCGATTTTTCAATTGAAGAAATTGAAAAGGGGAATTTCCCTCATTATATGTTGAAGGAAATTTATGAACAGGAAAAAACCATTGTGGATACTATGCGTGGGCGACTTCTCTTGGATGAAGGTAGTGTCCATTTAGGGGGCATTCAGGATTATCTTTTACGAATTGAACGTGCCCGCCATTTTTATATTACGGCTTGCGGCACGTCTTGGCATGCGGGTCTAATTGGAAAATATATTTTGGAAGAATTTGCTGGAATCCCTGTTCATGTAGAGTATGCTTCTGAATTTCGTTATCGAAATCCTGTGATTGATAGTCAATCGGTTGTGATTGCCATTTCTCAATCAGGTGAAACGGCTGATACCTTAGCGGCGATCACAAAAGCAAAAGAAGAAGGTGCCTTAACTTTGGGAATTTGTAATGTAGTTGGAAGTTCAATTTCGCGAGAAACAGATTGTGGAATTTACACGCATGCTGGACCAGAAATTGGTGTCGCATCGACAAAAGCATTTACAGCTCAAGTGTCTGTTTTATATATGCTGGCTTTATACCTTGGACGGAAAAACGGATATTCTAAAGCAGATGGTGTCAAATTAGCCCACGCCCTACATGATTTAGGTGGACGAGTCAAAGAAATTCTAAATATCACGGATGAAATTCGGAAAATTGCAGAAGAAATGGTCGATGTGGAAAATTGTCTTTATTTAGGACGAGGAACCAATTTCCCCGTTGCACTTGAGGGTGCCCTAAAATTGAAGGAAATCTCTTATATTCATGCAGAAGGATATCCTGCGGCAGAAATGAAACATGGCCCCATTGCTTTGATTGATGAAAAAATGCCTGTGATATTTTTAGCACCTCATGATAAAACATACGAAAAAGTTTTATCCAACATTCAAGAGGTAAAAGCCCGAAAAGGGAAAATTATAACAGTGACAGATAAAAATACGCCAGAACTACAAGCTTTGTCTGACCATGTAATTGAAATTTCCGTTTCTCACCCACGCACTTTCCCCATTTTAGCCACGATACCATTGCAATTATTGGCCTACCATTTGGCAGTTTTGAGGGGTTGTGATGTGGACATGCCAAGGAATTTGGCTAAGTCAGTCACGGTAGAGTAGTCAGGTTTTTATAAGAAAATTGTTAATTGAATGTAGGAGTTAAATATGTCAGAAATCAGATGCCCCGAATGTGAATGTTTGTTAAAAAGTAAGGATTTAAAAAATGATACGTGTTGGAAATGTAATAAACCTGTTAAAGAAAAATTATCACTCTTTCAAATAAAAGCCTTAGAGAATCAACGCGATTATGATAAAACGAAAGATGATATAGAGATACTAAAAGAAAATAAATATGGATTTCCAGCTTTAGAAACAATATCGGCTATTATTAAGTTCACTGCATGGTTTGGATTTATTGTATTAATTATAATAGGGTTTATGATATCAGGGAATCAAATACAAGATTCTGTTTTTATTCTTTCTTTTGTATTAGGACTAGTAAGTTTAGTTATTCTTATAGCTATAGCCGAAATTATCAAACTTTTTATTAACATCGCTAAAGATTTAAGAACAGTAAAAGAATCAATTTTAAAAGATGATTGATTATGATCTCTCGATTAATAATTTTAACAAAGGAGAATAAAATGAAAAAAACAATACTAATACTAGCTCAATTACTTATTGTATCCATTATTTATCCTCAATCTAATCTTGGTGTAAAGATGGAGATAGGAAATGGCACTTCTTCCATGAGCGATTTTACTATAGAAATTGAAGAAAGAGGATTTTCTGCAAGTGTTCACGTGGATCGCTTAAAAAGCACCGTCAAAAATATAAAATTTAAATTCGAAGATGATTATTATAACGAAATGATTCAAACATTGGGGAGCATCGCTTCTGCAAGTGCGAGTGGAATCCAAATTAAAGTTCAAGATGGACGTGAAGGTTTTTTGCTTGATATAGGAAATATTTCATATTCCTTAAATGATTGGGAGGTAGATATTTCTCAAAACGGTCCAAAAAACATGCCTGTTTTTACATGGGAATTTGATTTACAGAAAGCGGTGGCCACGCCCTCATCAGAAATGACACGAAATTTAAAAGATGAAGAGTGGAGAGTGTTTAATTACTTTGCGGAAGGAAGAGGTTCCGTTACTGTGAAGAAAATTTCAGGGAATATGTCTCTAGATTCTTATGGGAAAATTTCTGCAAAAGGAATCGTTATCCTACCCGTTGGCAAAGGGACGATAGAAATGTCTGCAACTATAAATCGAGATCTAGAGTCAGAACCTTTTATTAATTCACTTAAATTCAATATGACAAATCTTTCCCCTGAAGTAAAATCATTTTTGAATGATTTGATTCTCAATGAAAATGTACCCCTAAGAAAAAAAGGGAATGGATTTTTATTAGAGATGTCAGGTTCTATCAATAATCCTAGATTTCGGTAGAAGTGTTATTGACAATACGATGAAATTTAAAATTACGCATAACCCTCGCCAAGGTAATATATAAAGTAATTGAATTAAAATATTCACGAACTCTCATTGACAAAAGTCTTTTACTTGAGTATTATCTCTTAATTATTTTCAAGAAAAAGATTAAAAATCAGTTGATGAGAGAAAGGAATGCCTTATCGCAACACTAACATTTGAGCAAAAACTATCCCGAATGATTTTAGATAAAGATAGTTTTAGAAAAATTGAGACCTTAAAAACCATTATGAAAAAAATTGTTTTCATTTTTGGTGAAGAGAATTGGATGGATAGCGGTTTCCCACAAAAACATATGGACGCATCAAGAATGTTCATTATCGACTACGTTTTTGTATCCTGTATTTTTGAGTTGATTACAGTTCAAAATGACAATGGAACTTTTGCAAAACAAAAAGGAGCTAAAACCTGGGGACCAGATTATGCGGACAGTTTTAAAAACTATCTAAAAAAAGCAAAAGAAATTAAAGGTTTAGGGAAAAACATTGATGTGAAAGATTGGTCTGCATTTGAAAAAGAGCTAAAGTTATTTGAAAAAATGGATGGTATTGAAGAAGCAGAAAAAAGATTGGCGAAAATTCGAGACCATTATGATATCAATAATAATGATTTAAGCGTAGGCTATACCTTTAGGCTCGAAGATAAAATTTTAAATATTATCTGGGAATTGGAATAACACATGTATCCCTTTCTTTATTTATTTACAGATTGAAGTAGCAAGGACAAAATGATGAAATCGCCATCATCAACAATTTTTATTATTTCTACAGTAATTATGTCCAGCTTATGGGCAGAGATTTACGAAGATTCTCTTACCTATGCTCAAAAATTTCAAGATGCGCTTGAGCATTATGAGTCGGAGCGATTTTTATTGGCAGAAGAAAAATTTCACGCCATTTTAACGGATGTCATGGATTATGACGATCCGTCTGCTCAAATGATGTGGATAAAATCTCTGTATCACGATGGCAAGCTTTCTCAGGCAATGGATGAAGCCAATGCCTATTTAAGCTTATATCCAGAGAGCCCTTATAGAAGATCAATGCTTCAAACTGTGGGTAATATTTATGTGGCAAAGGGGTCCTATTCCTTGGCTTTTGAAACTTACCTTAAGGCAAGAGTTTTAGCTGATAATCATGTGCTTGATGCGCTTGATGAACGATTGATTCAATGCATAGCACAGGATATAAAAACAGAAACTTTGGAGTCCCTGTTATTTCGAGAAATGCGAAAGGATATTAGAGCTATTTTAAATTTAGCCCGTGCCTACGACTCATTTAAACGAGGCGATAGTTATGATACACGGATTACACTAAATGTGGTTTGGTTAGAAGATTTACCTGGCATTTATCATTCCCTCTACTTTCAATTAGATCGTCATTATTCTCTGGATAAAAAACTTAAAAATATCGGTGTCATTCTGCCTTTATCTGGTGACAATCATTTAGATGGAAAATCCTATTTAGCAGGATTATTCAACGCCTTTAATGATATTCCATTAATGACAAATCTATCCTTGTTCATTTTTGATAATGAAAATGATTGTGCGAAAACGGTTTCCTTGGTTAGGTTGCTTCGAAATACACAAAAAATCAATGGCATTTTAGGACCACTTTCTGATGAGAACGCTAAGTGTGGAGCATCAACGTCTAGCGATGGAATACCTATTTTGCTTCCCAATACGCGCATTCCCCATTTGTCAGAAATTTCACCTGTCGTTTTTCAGTTGAATACAGATTATGAATATAGGGGAAGATCCATGGCACATCAATTGGTGGAGGACTTAGATTTTCAAAAAATTGCCATACTCTCTCCAAGCGACGATAATGCAATTCGACGAGAAACCGAATATTTTATTGATGAGCTAAATCAAATGGGAATTGAACCTGTTGCCATAGAATGGTATGCTGGCATCCCAGAAAAACTTTCGCCTCAATTTAAATCCATACGAAAAGTAGCGTGGACGCTTCTTGAACCGGACTCCAGTGACATGGGTTCAATTGGTACCAGTTTAGAAATTGACAGCCTTGATGCATTATTTGATGTTGATGTTTCAGATTTTTTTGAAATGCCAGAACCCGAACCAGAAAAAACCATGTCTAAACGTGATTCTTCAAAAGTGGTTTTATCCTCTATCGATGCTCTGTATTTACCCATCAAAGAGAATCATCTTAAATATGTTGGCACCCAATTCCCAATTTATAACTTGAATTGCACTGTCATAGGAAACAGTGAGTGGATTCATCCTGATATTAAGAAAGAAACCATTGGTCCTCATTTGAATGGTATGTTGGTTTACACAAATAAATTTTATGAAAATTCTTGGGATATCTATGAAGAATCTGAAGAATTTGATAGAGAATTAATGCAATTAGGGCAAGATCATGGCGAATTCCTAATCTCTATGGGAAGGCAATTGCGCGCTAGTCGAAAATCATTAACCGAAAATATGAAAAGAAGGGGCTCTTTTCAAGGAAAAGTCAGTCGTTTAAAATTTGGAGGAAATGAGCAAAATATGAACACGGCTTTTGAGATTATAAAATATTCTGATCAGGAATTTTCGCCAAAGTCGATTCCAGCAAAGTTAAACCAATAGCTTTGTTTTATTTATATTGTATAGTATCATAGTAGTATCATAAATTATGCCTAGAAAAATCAGGCAATTAATAAAGGAATTGAAAAAAGCAGAATTTGTGAATCGTGGAGGAAAGGGAAGTCATCGAAACTTTAAACATAAAAATGGTCCAATACTTACTATATCTGGAGCTTTAAATTCAGATGTGAAGCCCTATCAAGAAAAACTTGTCAAAATCAAAATTAAAGAAAGCAAAGATGAAAGAAAGAGATAGATATTTAAAAATTGTGTCCTGGTCTGAAGAGGATAAATGCTATGTAGGTTCGGTCCCTGGCTGGATTGGCCCTTGTTGCCATGGTGATAATGAAGAAAAAGTATATCAAGACTTATGCAAGATAATAGATGAATGGATTGCCATTTATAAACAAGACAAACAAAAGCTACCTCCAGCAACAAATAAGGAATATTCAGGAAAATTTATTTTAAGAACGGGGCCTGAATTACATAAAGCATTGGCAGTTCGAGCTGTTTCTGAAGGAGATAGCCTCAATAAATATCTTGTCAAAAAATTAAAGTCCACTCTTTAATGCTTCAACCATGGATTTCCTATTCTGATTTTTTTTCAATTTTAGGATTAAAAGCTACTTTTTCTACTCGGAATACAATTTCCGATAGAATAAAAAATGATCGCATATATTTTGCAGAAAAAGTTGGGTTAAATCCTAGCTATTTGGCAATCCCAAATCAAATTCATTCTTCCCATATTACTCAATGTGATGCACCGGGAAATTATTCTGATTCTGATGGAATTATAAGCAGAAATAAAGATGTGATTTTATCTATTCAAGTTGCGGATTGCTTTCCTGTTTTTTTCTGCGATTTGCATACGAAAGAAATCGCCTTGGCTCATGCTGGGTGGCGTGGATTGGTTTCTGAAATCATCCCAAAAACGATTCAACGAATGATGGAGCACGGCAGTAAACCTCAAAACATCAGAGTTGTTTTAGGTCCGTCCATTAAAGCATGCTGTTTCGAAGTGAGTTCGGATGTACTTGGAGAATTTGATTCTTCCTTTGCGATAATGAAAACAGAGAAAAAAGGAAAGTATAGGGTTGATTTATTAGCGATTGCTATGGCGCAATTAGCAAGGAGCCAAATACATTTTGATAATATTTTTGTGGATCCATCCTGCACATTTTGTGATAAAGATTCATTTTTCTCTTTTCGAAGAGATGGGAAAAAAGCTGGACGCATGTTAGCACTTTTTGGCTGGGATCAAACCAAGATTAAATCTTAAAGTAGAGAACGATAAGGGAAGAAAATTATGTCAATTTGGGAGTCATTAATATTAGGCATTGTTCAAGGTCTTACGGAATTTTTGCCTATCAGTAGTTCTGGGCATTTGGTCCTATTCCAATCTTGGCTTGATATTAGTATAAAAGGAAATACTTTTGAAATTATTGTTCATATGGGCACCTTAGGAAGCATTCTATTCGTCTTTTGGAAAGATATTTATAATATCATTACAGGAATGGCTGAAAAAGAGACGCAAAAGCAAGTCAGCATTTTGGCATTGGCGACACTTCCAGCCGTTGCGATTGGTTTTACAATGAAAGATTATTTTGAATCCCTTTTTGAAAATCCCACAAGCGTATCTTATGCTTTAATTTTAACCGGATTTGTTCTTTTATCCTCAAAACTAGCCAGACAAAAGCCGGATAAAATATCTGCACGAACAGGATTCCTAATTGGTATCGCACAAGCGATCGCAATTGTGCCAGGAATTTCTCGATCTGGCTTTACCATTAGCACAGCATTATTGTTAGGTAAGGATGCGAAAGAAGCTGCACGATTTTCATTCTTAATGGCGATTCCAGTGATTGCAGGTGCGGGGCTACTCAAAGCTTTAGATGGATTTGGTGAAGATACCTTATCATATTCTGTCATGGCAATCGGACTAATCAGTTCATTCGTAGTTGGGGTATTTGCTTTGCGTTGGCTATTACAGTGGCTTGAATCTGGGAAGTTTTATTGGTTTGGTGTTTATTGTTTGATTCTTGGAATAGCTACAGGACTTTTTTGATATGAATATGCTTGCAGTAGCTTTTGGAATTTATTTAGTTCTCATTCTGGGTGTAGGATTTCATGCTTCCAAATTGACGAAAGATATGAAAGACTTTGCACTCGGAGGAAATCGCTTAGGCCCTTGGGTTATTGCTTTTTCTGAAAGAGCTTCTGGAGAATCTGCCTGGCTCCTTATCGGTTTACCTGGTGCCGCACTCATGGCAGGTTATTTTGAATTATGGACGGTTATCGGCTGTATTTCTGGAATCATATTTTCTTGGATGATGATTGCAAAACCATTGAGAATCATGACAGAAAAATATGATGCGATTACCCTTCCAGAACTATTGTCAAAACGCTTTAATGACGAAAAAGGCACCATTCGTTTTTTGTCCGCTCTCATCATTACATTCTTTTTTGTGTTTTATGTTGCGGCTCAATTTTCGGGTGCGGGAAAAGTCCTGAATGTAACTTTCGGATTAACCCATATCGAAGGCATGATTTTAGGTGCGGTTATTATTATATTTTATACATTGTTGGGTGGCTTTTTAGCCGTAGCCTGGACCGATTTAATTCAAGGTATAATTATGATTTCTACTCTGGTTATTTTACCGATTGTAGGGTTTATTAAACTCAGTTCATTGCCTGAATACACTTTGCCTCATATAGATACATTAATGGGCGGAAAGACGGGTATTCCAGCCATTGTTGGCATGATAGGCGGATTGAGTTGGGGCTTAGGGTATATGGGGCAACCTCATTTGATTACACGGTTTATGGCAATAGATTCGCCTGATAACATTCAAAAAAGTCGCCGAATTGCTATCACTTGGGCCATCCCAGCTTTTTTTGGGGCCATGTTTATTGGCCTGCTTGGAAGCGCCATGATGGAAACAGGATTATTGGTCTACAATGGAGAGCAAATATTTTCAGTGCAAGATCTTCCTGATAGAGAAAAATTAATGCCAATTATGGCAAGTTCATTACTACCGGCTTGGTTAGCTGGCATTTTTATTTCGGGTGCTATTGCGGCCATGATGTCCACAGCTGATTCTCAATTATTGGTTAGCACTTCTGTTTTAACAGAGGATTTATTAGCACAAAACATTCAAACAATTCCTGGCTTATCCAAATTATCTTGGAGCCGAATTTTTACGCTTATCATTGGATTGATTGCTTTTCTTATGGCGTGGCAAACAAAGGACTTGGTTTTTGAAATGGTATCTTATGCATGGAGTGGTTTAGGCGCAGCATTTGGACCTGCACTTTTATTAACTTTATGGTGGAAACGGACACGTAGAGAAGGGATTATTGCTGGCTTGTTGGTTGGGGCTTTATCGACCATTATTTGGGCAAATATCCATGGTTTATCTTTGATGATTAGCGAGCGATTGATGAGTTTTACATTTGCATTTTTATCCGTTATTTTTGTGAGTATTTATTACGAGAAAAAAAGTGACAATAGAAATTAAATCAGCACTTAGTAATCTGGAGAAAGGCGTAAAACCTTTGTATTATTTACAAGGAGGTGACTTTTATCTTCAAAATTTATTTATTGAGAGGGCCATGAAACAATTCTTCGTGGATGAACATTCTTCAAAAGTGGTGATGCTCCCCGATGAAATGGGTGGTAAAACCATTATGAGTAGATTGACGTCAACAGATTTATTTGTTTCTAAAGAATTTTTTATTTTACGAAACGCAAGCCAACTTAAAAAATCGATTTTGAAAGAATTTATTGATTACTGCAAAAATCCATTGATTAACCATTGTTTGATTATCGTAAACGATGATTTTTCCACAAAAGCATCTGTGTTTAAGCAAGTTTCAAAAATTGTTGATGGAATCAATACGCAAACGCCATATCAAGGAAAAATGAAACAATGGGTTCGCTATTTTTTCAGAGAAAATGGAAATCCTGCGAACACAATGGTGGTGGAGGCTTTAGCGGATTCGGCTGGAGATTCATTGGGGCACTTATCTAGCGAAATTGATAAAATATGTTTATGGGCTGGCGAGGGTAAAACGATTGAAATGGAACATTTACAACAATTTTCTGGTTGGAAACGAGAACATGCACAATGGGAATTTTTATCTGCTCTCGGGATGAAAAACTTTAATAAAACAATTAAGATTGGAAAAACAATCATATCACAAAATGAAACCATGATTTCTTTGATGTATCCGTTAACCAGCCTTTTTCAGGAATTATTATTTGTAAAAAGAAATGGTGGAACTTTCCAAAAATCTACAGGTTATATACCATTATCACCTTCAATCAAAAGAGATTTACCTCAGTATGCAAAAGGATATTCCGAGAAAAAAATCATAGAATTATTAAGGTCACTTGAAAAAATTGAACGAAAACAGAAAACGTCAACCCTCTCTGATGAGTCAGAACTCATCCACTTTATATACCATGCATTCAGTTGAAGAGAAAGCAAAATTCATTATTACAGATGAAGAATTAATTGGTCGTTTTCAAAAAGGGGATGAGAATGCTTATATAGAACTTGTAAGGCGCTATAAAGATCGATTGCTTCATTTTGTATTTCAATATTTGGGAGATTACGAACTTTCTGAAGATGTTGTTCAGGATACAATGATCAAATTGTATATCAAGAAAGATTACTATAAAGAAATTGCTAAATTTTCTACATGGCTCTATACGATTGCTAAAAATTTGGCCTTAACAGAATTACGGAAACGAAAGCGGAAGAAAGTGACCCAATTTAGTCACATGAGTAGAGAAGAAAAACAAATGGAATTCCCAGCTATTCAGCCAGAAACAGGGCAAGCAGTTCAAGATGAATTTGCTAACAAAATGATTCATAATGCAATCCAAGAATTACCGGAACATTTTAAAACTGTTGTCATACTAAGAGATGTGCAAGAGTTATCTTATGATGAAATAAGTGAAATCGTTGGGGTGCCTTTAGGCACAGTAAAATCACGAATTAATCGTGCGAGAATTCAATTGCAATCCGAATTACAAGAATTAAGATCATAAAGGAGTGAATATTATAAGATGGACCGTTATCAATTTGAAGATCTGATTTCAGATTATCTAGAAAATACGTTAAACCTTGCCCAAAGAAAAGATTTTGAATCCTATTTAAAATCTCATTCTGAAGCAAAACTTTTGGTGGAAAACATTCAAAAAGCGAAAGATACACTTTCTTCCTTGCCAAAGCAATCCACATCGCCAGCATTCATGAAAAATTTGAATAAGCGATTAAGCGTAGAACGAATGAAAAAAGTTGCTCCTATCCAAAAATCATATTTTAGATTTACACCGCTTTATGCTTCCGTAATGGCAGGGTTGATGTTTGCATTCATTTTTGTGAGTATTGAAATATTCCAACCAGGAGAATCTAAGACGGCACTGCCGAGAAAAGCTTTTGCCGATGAATCTTCCATGCCGGTAAAACCACAAAATGAAACCATGCCTTTATTGGAATTAAACAGAACTGATCTTGCTGAGTCTGATACAACGGACTATGAAAAAGATGAGAAAAAGAAGAAAGATTATTCCAAAAAAATGCGATTTGTGAACGATTAAATTTCACCCCTTTTCTTATTTTAAAATCCCTGTTTATAAAGTAATTTTATAGACGGGGATTTTATTTTTGGGGAAGATATGAAAAGAAGAACGGAAACAGGCATCATCTACAGTCTAAGCTGTTTTGCAGCTTTGATACTTGTATTATTTCCATCATTAGCCTTTCCATTTGGTTTTATTTTACGTCTTCTTGTCTTTATTGGCATGGCTTGGTTACTTTATTTTTATTTTACAACGTTACATACATCAGAGTCAAAAGATGAACTTGACGATTATCTTTTGGAAACCACAAGTTTTAGTGAAGCCCCTCAAGTGCCAGTTGATTTTTTGTTTAATGAAATTCAATCATTGGTTTTTGAAATTGTAAATTCTGTTAATAGTAATTTTAAGCCTGGTATTTATTTATTTGAAGGACAAAATAATAAGCTAATTATGCAGGGTAATTCTGATTCGTATTTTTCAAAAGATATTTCTGTTGAGAATTCTATTGTAAATCAAGTTTTAATGGGGATGGAATCTCAAACATTTTATCAAAAAGATTTTGGAAAAGAATGGAATGATATTTTTGGAGACAAACCTTGGAGAGGAAGTGAGTGCATCATTGCTAAATCGATTCGATACAATGAGAATCCAATTGGACTTTTCCTTCTTTACATCGATCATTTCAATCAACTAGATCATCATTCATCTCAGATTGTATCTCAGTTATCAGAGATTTTGTCCAAAAATTTAGAAAATTTGGACAACCTTGACCTTCAAGTATCAAGTAATCGTAAAAAAGAAAAAATTCTATCTTTTATTGCAGACTTAGATTTCAAGGATGATGCAAAGCATATTTATCAAAAATTCTCTGCGTTGATTCAATTTTTTATCCCATTAGACCAAATCATTATTTCATCGGAGAAAACTTCTAGCCACGAGGGGATAATAGATTTTATGAAAGAAGAGGATTCATCCTTTGAGATTGGCATGTCATTTGATCTGAAAAATTCGATCTTAGGACTTCCCATTACGCATAATGGAATCATTGATGATGCTTTATTACGTGACTCTTATCCCGATTTTATACGAAACAGTGATCAGAATGGGGAAAAAATATCCCATTCGATTGGAGGATTTTTAATTGATATTAGCGGACAAAAATGGGTATCTGTTATTCTTGAAAGAAAATCGGGCAAGCCTATCAATCAGATTGAAATACAATCATTGAAAACATTTATGAATATTTTAGAGACGGTTTTGAAGTGGCAACAGGAATATAAAAAAATATATCTCAATGCAACTCAGGATGGTTTAACGGGACTTTTAAATCATAAAACGTTTAAAGATCGTATTGATGAAGAAATAAACCGTGCAAAACGATTTAAGCATGATTTGGTTGTCCTCATGCTCGATTTAGATAAATTCAAACGAATCAATGATACATTGGGGCATCCTTATGGAGATTATGTCATTAAAACCGTGGCAAAAATCTTAAAAGATAATGTTAGGTTAATTGATGTTGTTGCTCGTTATGGAGGGGAAGAATTTATCATAGTACTTGTGAATACGAATATGAAAAAAGCTTTGCCTGTTGCAGATAGAATTGTTAAAAACATTTCAGAATTTCCATTCTCGGTTGATAATAATGATGTGAAAATGACAATCAGTTGCGGAATGAGTGAATATCCAAAACAATCAAATATCGCTCAAGAAATTATCAGCTATGCGGATCAAGCAATGTATAAAGTCAAAAAAATGGGTGGTAACCAGGTAATGAAGTATGAAGTGTAAATTAAGATATAAAATGAGAATAATTTTTCTTTTTAGTTTTACTATAATTTTTGCACAAAGCCAAAATTTTGATTTGGTAGAAAATAGATCTGAAATTGCCTTACAACATTTTATGGAGGGAGAATTCCTTTTAAATCAAGGGAATTACGCTATGGCTATTTTGGAATTCCAAGAAGCAGTAGAAGCCGATCCAGACGGCGCGACCATTCATGTATCTATTGCGGACGCTTTTAGGCGCCTTGGGAAAATTCGAAGAGCAGAAAAACATCTTCACATTGCAATTGAAATTGAACCTTTGGATAAAGAAGCTTATGAAATGTTAGGACTTCTTTATTTGTTAGAAAAAAAATATGATTTAGCAGAAAAGCAATTTAAGGCTTTAGTTGAATTGGATCCAGATTTCAGTGATTATTACTTTTCCTTAGGGGATATTTATCGTTTAAAAAATGAGAAGGTAAAGGCTATTGAATATTATCTCAAAACATACGAGGCCAATTCTCTTGCGACGAATGCTTTGGAAAAATCATTACAAATTGCAATTAATATCAATCAGTTTATACAAGCTGAAGATATTTGTAGATTATTATTAGATGAATTTCCGGATGATGTAAAATATTGGGAAACTTATCGTGATATTGCATTATTCAACCAACATTTTTCGAAAGCGATCGATGCCGTGGATGGGCTCATTGAAATCCATGGATTAAATGTTGAATTATTAATACATAAAAGTGCGATTTACAGAGCCAGCCACGAAGAGGATACAGCACTAAAAATATTACAACAAGCCTTTGCTTTAGATTCATTAAATCAAGACATATATCAAGAATTTGTTTCCCTTTACATGGATATGGAAAATTATGAAGAGGCATTAAAATACAATAATAAATTTATTGAATTATTTCCACAAGATCCCCGTGGGTTTTTAAACAGTGCTATTGTATCTATGGCCATAAAAGAGCCAATAAAAGCGACAGAAATTCTCATAGAGCATATTGGTTTATTAGAAGGGAATTTTACAGCGTATTCAATATTAGGATCAGCATATAATCAATTACATGAATATGAAAATGCAGAACAATTTTTACTGAAAGCAATGGCTTTACATTCAAATGCAAAAAACATTCAGCATAGTCTTGCGATGGTTTGGGATAGTCTTCATAAGTGGGAAAAATCAGACAGTTTATATCAAGTATTGATTGATTCTGATTCTACGGATGCACAAGCCTTAAATAACTATGCGTATAGCTTGTCAGAGCGGAATGAGCAATTAGAACAGGCATTATTGTATGCAAAAAAAGCTGTTCGGTTAATGCCAAATTCCGCCCCATATTTAGATACATTAGGTTGGATCTATTATAAAATGGGAAATCATACAGAGGCTATTTCGTATGTAGAAAAATCTATAAAAATTGATGGAAAAAACGCGATTGTCATTGAGCACTTAGGAGACATTCTCATGGAAAATAATCAAATATATAAGGCACAAAAAATCTATAAACAAGCACTCAAGTTGGATGAAAAAAATCAAACACTCAAAGACAAGATATCTCAATAGTATAACACTATTTTTGATGGTATTTAGCTTTTTTATCTCAGGATGTGCCTCAAATATTATTCAAAAAGATTTGGAATTAATCAAATCTAAAAACTTGCATACGGATTATGTTTCCTGCTCAGGTTCTGGGAAATTAAAATCAAAAGGTCAATACAAAGGAAAACTAAATTTTACCTTTATCTCCCAAAATGATAGCACGCTGATTCAATTTCGTGATATCATGGGCAGGAAAACACTCATGATGTGGATTGAACCAGAAAATTTAACGGCATGGAATATTCTTGAAAATCAACCATATCAGCAAACCGATATCATCGAATTTTTCCCTTTTTTAAATTTTCTTCATCCCATTGATTTAACGCGTTTTTTCTGGGGGGAAGCTGCCAAACTAGATACGGCTAAGCTTTTAGTGTCTTTGGATGAAAATATCCAAATTGAAATAAAAATGAGTACTCAAAAAACAAATAGTGATTTGAAAATGAACCAGGTCACTTTTTGGGAAAAAACAAATGCATCAGAAGTAAATCTCACCATCCATAAACGAACATTTAGTGAGGTTCAAATTAATTTAAATACTTATTGGGCTTTTCAACCGTCATAATTTGCATATTATTGGCAAAAACATTTTTAAAATAAGGTGAAATAACTTATGGATATCTCCATCATCATACCGGTTCTTGACGAACGGGAATCATTGCCAAGCTTATTCAAAGAATTAGACCAAAATCTTGTACAATTTTCAAAATCTGAGGTGATTTTTATTGACGATGGTTCTTCTGATGACTCTTCAGATATAATTCAAACCCAATGTGAAAAAGATTCAAAATATAAATTGATCTGTTTCTTTCGAAATTTCGGTAAATCCGCCGCACTTGCAGAAGGTTTTAAGCTAGCATCAGGCTCTTATGTGATGACCATGGATGCCGACTTACAAGATAATCCTGCCGAAATACCCAATTTTATTGCAAAGTTAGAAGAAGGATTCGATTTGGTTTCTGGTTGGAAAAAAAATCGCCACGATCCATGGACAAAACGTTGGCCCTCAAAATTAGCCAATTTGGTTACAGGAATAATGACTGGTGTTAAAATCCATGATATGAATTGTGGGATAAAAATGTATCGAAAAAAAGTGGTGAAAATGTTAGATATTTACGGAGGACGGCATCGATATATCCCTGCGCTTGCTGGACAACGAAATTTCAAAGTATCTGAGATTGTGGTCAATCATCGTGCCCGAGAATATGGTGAAACAAAATATGGCGGTTCTCGGCTTTTTCACGGATTTTTTGACTTAATTACCATATTGTTTCTCAATCGATACGTTCAACAACCCTTGCACTTATTTGGATTTTTTGGCCTCATTTCACTCGCATTAGGCCTTATTGTTGAATGTGTCATCCTTTACTTTAAATATGGACTGGGAGAGTCATTTGGCTCTCACATGGCACTGCTCACATTTGGCGTGATGTTGATTGTGATTGGCATCCAATTTTTTTCCATTGGACTGTTGGGCGAACTCATCTCAGGGACAACGCAAGGGCATGAAAATAGAGTAAAGAAAATTATTAACGCTTGATTGTTATTTCTGTGCCTCATCATTCTCCTGTTATTTCGATAATCACGCCGACTTATAATCGCGCAGAAGAGCTTGTCCATTTATTAAAATCGATTCAAGGTCAAAGTTTAGATCCTCATTTATTTGAAATGATTATAGCTGATGATGGTTCTAGCGATTCTACGCCAGAACTCATCACAGAATGGCAGGGAAAAGTTGATTTCTCATTAAAATATGTCACACAAAAGAATCAAGGCCCTGGTGCGGCACGAAATCTCGGGATGGCAGAAAGTATTGGAGATTTATTCGTATTTATTGATTCAGATTGTGAGGCACATCCGGATTGGTTGAACATAATTTATGATGCCTACCAAAAAGATACATTTGATGCGTGTGGTGGACCAGATGGTGCAAAGGATGATTTTACTTTACTTCAAAAAGCCATTGATTTTGCCATGACATCATTTTTTACTACGGGCGGAATGAGAGGACATAGTGAAAAAATGCTGGCGAAATTTTATCCACGAACCCACAATATGGCTGTAAAAAAATCTATTTATGAATCAGTGGGGGGATTTGGCAATCTCCGTCATGGGCAAGATATTGAATTTAGCAATCGAATCCGAAAATCAGGTGCACGAATTCAATTTTTAATAGATGCAGTAGTTTATCATCGGCGACGAACATCCTTGAGACAATTTTTTAAACAAGTCTTTAACTGGGGAGTTGCTCGCGTCAATTTAGCTAAAATTGATGGCTCCATGCTGGAAGCGATTCACTTTTTACCAGCATTAGCAACACTTTTGGGTTTGGCGGCAGTTAGCACCGCATTTTTGAGTGGCATTTCAATTGAATATATTTTTGCTTGTATATTTATTCCTTTTGCTTTGCTCTCACTGTTTGGCGCAAAACAAAAAAAAGATTTTCGTATTTTCTTTTATTTGCTGATTGTTATTCCAGCACAGATTTTAGGATATGGCCTTGGCTTTATTCTCAATTTTATCAAAAGATATATTTTCGGCTTGGACGCGTGGCGCGGATTTACTAAAAGGTATTATCAGTAGCAAATATGTGTGGAATTAGTGGTATCATTGCAAAAGGAGATCAAAGGGCTCATATTAAACGTATGTGCCGTTTACTTCATCATCGAGGACCTGAATCTGCAAGTTTCTTTCACAAGAACGCCACTTGGTTAGGCCATAATCGTTTAAGAATCATTGATCTTCATACGGGAGATCAACCCATTTTCAATGAAGATAAATCTATTGCAATCGTCTTTAATGGGGAAATCTATAATTATCGTGAATTAAAAAATAAGCTTATTCAAAAGGGGCATCAGTTTAGAACGGAGTCCGATACAGAGGTTATTGTTCATCAATATGAAGAAGATGGAGTAGATTGTTTTCAAAAATTAAATGGCATTTTTTCCATCGCAATTTATGATATGAAAAAAGAGGAAGTCATCCTTGCTCGTGACCATTTTGGCGTGAAGCCACTTCATTATTATCAAAAGGGGCAAGAGTTAATTTTTGCTTCAGAGATTAAAGCCATTATCAGTCATCCAAATGTTCCCAGAGAAACAAATAATTGGGCTGTGCATTTAATGAGCAATCTTCGTTATATCCAATCCGAACAAACATTATTTAAAGATATATTCCGCTTAGCACCCGGACACTTTATGATTTGGAAAAAAGGTCAGAGCAAAATAAAAACATTTTATAAGATTAATGTAAAGCGAAAAAATATTTCTACAAATGATGCCATAGAAGGTATTCGTTTTCATTTGAAGCAAGCAATTAAGCGTCAGCTCGTAAGTGACGTCCCTATGGGTGTTTATCTGTCTGGTGGACTAGATAGTGGAAGTATTGTGGCTATGATGAGTGAATTGGGTGTGAAAGACCTGAAGACCTTTACTTTAGGATTTAACGAACCTACGGACGAGTTTACGCCAGCAAAAATTGTGGCAAAGCAATTTTCGACTCAACACCACGAACTTGCCTTAAGTCTGGATCCATTATCTCAAATGGAAGAGGTCATTTGGCATGCAGAAGAATCCAAAATAAATTTACTTCAAGGATATCATTTATCAAAATTTGTTGGCAAGCACGTTAAAGTTGTTTTGGGGGGATTAGGTGGTGATGAACTATTCGCAGGATATGATATTCATAGATTGTTGAAACCATTTGAATGGTTTAATCGCTTGACGCCAAGTCAATTTGAAAAATATATCTCTGCCCCATTCAGTTCAGGATTGGGGAGCGTTCAGCGTAAAGTAAGTTCTTTGAAATGGGACGAAGTTCGTCGAGGCATCCAAATCGCAATGGCAAATGGCAATCCGTTGAAACAATTATTAATGATTCGGAATGTTTGGGATTTTGAATCAAGCATGAACAAACAGATATACTCACAGGAATTTTATAGGCAAAGATCCGGTTCTGTGAAGCAAGAGTTTGAACAAATTTTGGCTAAATCAAATCATCCTCAATCATTGGAGACTGTTTTAGACATAGAGTTTCAGAGTAAAATGGTCAATGATTATCTTTTAACTGAAGATCGTATGTCCATGTCTCATTCGGTGGAAGAACGAGTGCCATTTTTAGATAAAGATTTGGTGGAATTTGCATTTTCAATTCCAGCCTCAATGAAAATGGAACGAGGGGAGACAAAAAGTTTATTTCGAAAATCCATGAAAGATATTTTACCAGAATCAATTTTAAATAGACCCAAATGGGGCTTTAGCGTCGATCCTTACATTCAATTTACCAAAGATTTAAAATCAACTGCGACTGAAATATTAAACGAAGATTTTATAAAAAATCAGAATATATATAATTATGATTATATAAAAAGTATCATAGATGCTCGCCCACATCCCAAATTACGTTGGCATTATAATTTATTGTGGATGATGACTGGTCTTGCAATTTGGCAAAACATGTTTATTGATAGCACAGATTTTATCCGTGGGAAAAAAATCACTGTTCGGGAAGTGACGCATTGAGGAAAGTCTTAATCATTTCCTATTATTGGCCGCCAAGTGGCGGTCCTGGCGTGCAACGAATTTTAAAATTTGCAAAATATCTTCCAAAATATGGATGGGAGCCAATAATTCTTACTGTAAAAAATGGTGAGTATCCGTCCACAGATTTGAGTCTAAAAGCAGAATTGGACACATTAAATATCAAAGTGTATGAATCATTTGCCTTAGAGCCATTTCGAATATTCAAGTGGATAAGCAATACGAAAGAATTGCCCACTTATCAGCTCAATAAACAATCAAAGGAAGGGTTAATCGTAAGAGTATCGAATTGGGTTCGACTCAACTTATTTTTGCCTGATGCGAGAATAGGTTGGATTCCTTTTGCTAGGAAAATGGCTGAGAAAATAATCAAAACACATGGCGTCGAGGTAGTATTTACCAGTGGGCCACCTCACTCAAGCCACTTCATAGCGAGTAAATTAAAGAAAAAGATGAATATAAAATGGCTTGGAGATTTTCGTGATCCTTGGACAGAATTTTTTAATTATCATGATTCATCAAGGACGCAAATAGCCAGAAATTTGGATAAAAAGTTAGAGGGAAAAATATTGAATAAAGTGGATCATTTAGTCACAGTAAGTCCGTCGATTAGTCGATTGTTTTCACAACATATAGGTAATTCAAAAAATGTTACCACCATTATGAATGGATTCGATGAGGACGATTTCTCTGATGTTCAAAATAGTAAGCAAAATGGAAAAGATATCATTATTTCTTATGTGGGTAATATGGCAAAATCTCAAGATCCAATTGAATTTCTTGAGCTTATTCAAAATTTGAATACAGAAAATAATTTCAATATTAGGGTCAATTTTGTAGGGAATATACATTCGGACATATTAGGAAAAATTGAATCTTTGGGATATGCAAAATTTATCAATCGAATTTCTTACGTTTCTCATTCAGAAGCAATTAAGTATATGTGTGAAGCAGATTATGTTTTATTGCTCATTCCAAATGTTCCCAATAATAAAGGGATTGTTACGGGGAAAATATTTGAATATATTCGTTCAGGAAGCACTATTTTAATGTTGGGCCCCAAGGATTCAGATGCTGGAAATATTATTAAACAGAGTGAGTCTGGATTTGTTTTTAACTATGGAAATATTGACGGTCTAAAATCCATATTCAATGAAAGAAAAACTCGAAACGTCAAAAATAATTCACAATTTAGTCGGGAATGGGCAAGCAAAAAATTAGCAAATGTGTTTAATGAAATGATAAATCATGTTCCTTAAGAAAAAACTATTTATGCTAAACAAGCTTTATGCTGATTTCAAAAGAGGGGATGACTTTTATCAAATCTCTGAAAATTATCAGTCGCCGGATTTGGGAGAGTATTATTTTATTTTTGATGAATCTGTGGTTAAATCTGGAAAAGTTCAAGCCCTTATCACAGACTCAGATGAAAATGGGATTCCATTAAATCGTCCATATATTGATGTAAAAAGTGATGATTTATTTTATTATCCTATTACCATTGGGCAAATGGGTTTATCCGTCTTTCAAACATATTTGAATACGAATAGGAAAGAAGATTTGTCGCGTTTTTTAAAATTTGCAGACTGGTTTATAGAACATGTTGATTTTGATGATAAATTAGGGGCAAGATGGCTTACACATGTCCCGCTTCCTGCGTATCAAAATCCAGGGCCGTGGCAATCTGCTTTTTCCCAAAGTCGAGCGATTTCGATTCTTTTACGTGCTTA
>Ga0233441_1000493_pt1 | contig 47104 bp, 51 predicted proteins | sample SI_123_September_4_FD_182781 | JGI IMG/M metagenome (GOLD analysis project Ga0233441, IMG submission 182781) | Seawater microbial communities from Saanich Inlet, British Columbia, Canada - SI_123_September2016_135_MG | ecosystem: Environmental > Aquatic > Marine > Inlet | place: Canada: British...
TTGCATTTCAGTATCTATCTCAAACTTATCAAATGCAAAATAAATAGCGGGTAATTTACTTTCAACCTCAGACATACTCAAGTTCGTATTTGAACTTGCATTTTCATTTGATGATAAACTTACCATACTCTCTTCACTCGCAACTACTTCAGTTTCTACACTTTTCACTTCCTCCACAACGGCTATTGTCTCTGTGTTAGACTTTATATCTACTGCTGGTTCACTTTGGCTACATCCAGTAAATAATAAAAGTACTGTTGCTACACTTGAAAGAACTATATTTTTCATATTTGATTTCCTTAATTGTTTTTAAAAATTATCGCTATTATACCTAAAAAATGTCAATATTACTATAATTGCTACCAGTCCATTGACTGAACTTTTCCATATTTAAGTGGGAAAAGATAGTTTTTATTATGATTGACCCTTATTATTCCGATTGCACTCTGTCCCTTATAATTCTTAATGAAAAGTATTGCATCCCCATCTTTAGAAAATCTTGGAAATTCATTTACCCCCGTAGCTGTTAATCTTCTAATAAAGTCTGTTTTAGTTGAAATCAGATGAAGATTAAATGTATTTATATCATATGCATTTGAACTTTCACGTGCTTTGTAAACTATATATTCTCCATTCGAACTACAAGCTGAGTTACTTGTTCCATAATAAACCATTTGCTCTATCTCATTGGTATTTAGTTTTTTTGAAAAAACATTTGGATATCCAAGTCGCGAAGATATAAAAACAATAGTATCTTTATTCATAAATTGAGCATTTACATCAATTCCACCATAGGTAGTCTCGCGTATATACTTTTTTGTTTTTATATTATACGAATATATATCTGGTTGTCCTTTTTTTGCCATAGTTAAAAGCAATGTAATTCCATTTGGACTAACATCTGAACAAATCATAATTCCATCAGATGTAATGACACTCTTTATTTTTAATGTTTTTATGTCTAAATGCTTAAGTGTGGGAACTTTAGGGTCTAATGCTGTATAGTAAAAAGCTGTTTGTGACTTATTAGCCCATTTTGGAAAAATATTAAATCCACCTTTTAAAATAACCCTCTGATAAGCTAAAGTATAGTCAGATATAATAATCTCACTTTTTTTTGGACCTACAATACGAGAAAATATAACTTTTCTTTTCATCCATTCTACAGAGGAAGCACCCATAAACTCATTTATATCAAAAGCTATCGCATGCGAGATAAACATATAAATACTTTGTCGACTTATTTTGTAGTTTTTAGAAAACTCAATTTCATTATTTTTCAAGAGTTTAATGTGCACATTTAAAGCTCCACCATCATCTTCAAACATTTTGTATCTAAGTACATACTTTTTATTTCTATTGGAAGCTACAACATTTGTATTGTTGTAATGTGTTTCTCGATAAAATCCATCAACATTAAAAATTGATAGTACATTCAAATCTGCAATAATTGATTTAAAAAACTTCAACTTAAAAGAGTCATCATAACTTATAGATGCATCTTCCACTGCTAAAGATGGTAGTACATCAACTTTCTTAATAACCTCAATAGTAGCATCACCACCAAATAAGAGTCCAAATAACATAAGTATTAAAAATAGTATTTTCAAGTTTCTTCCTCAGATATAAGTAAAATGATAGTTCTTGTTGTTATTTTTTCAGGGCTCAATGGAAAAATAACATCTATAATTCTACTTTTAATTTTATCAACTTCATTATCAAACTCTTCATGTCCAGAGTGGGTCAAAATCCTGAAATCAATAACCTTGCCAATGGCACTTATTGTAATAACACTCTTTGCTCTATATCCTTGTGAATTAGGAGGAACACTAAAGTATTGATGAATAATTGCTTGAATTTTAGCATTATATTCATTTACTTCATCAGCAGTTGAATTATTTTTTTTAGCTTTATCTCTTGCTTTAACAGTATTACTGTTTTTTGTTTTAATCTTCTTCTGAATCTCCAAAAGTCGTCTTGAATTTTTTTGAATATTTTTTTGCTCAGTTTTTTTTATTTTAGGAGTCCAAACATCATTAAATAAATTATTTATATCAACATTTTTCTTTTTAACTTTAGGAGATTTTACTTCGACTTGAGGAGTATAACTACTCTTTTTGAGATCTATACTACTGAAAGAAACAGAGATAAAGTTAGCTTTTTTCAAAGCGAACGTCTTAGGGATTACTTCTTTACTAAATAATAATGAAAAAATTAAAATGAAAATGAAAAAAAATGAAAATGAGAGAAATCCACTGAAGTAAAAATTACTGTTATTATCCATTTGTTGCTAATGATACTTCTATAAAACCAGCCTGTTTTACAGCTGCTAAAACGGACATAACAATTCCATAGTCTAGACTTCTGTCTGCACTTATAAGAACTGTCGCTTTTTTATCTAAATCTTGTGCATAGCTAGAGAAGTTATCCATAAATGCATTCATCAGTTCTTGGTTTCCATTTAGCTTGACATTTGAATTTTTATCTATCACTATATGTACAGGTGAAATTTTAGAGAGTTGTTTTGAGACTGAACCCTGAGGAAGTTTAATATTTTCTTCATAAACTATATTTGGAGCAATAACCATGAGTATAGCTAGTAAAACTAGCATCACATCTACGAGAGGAGTAATGTTTAGTTCTGGTTTTTCATCCCAATCATATAACATAGTTACACCTTTCGAGCTATTATTGCATCACTTTGCATCTGAAGATATGATATAAGTTCAAAAGATTTTCTTTTTAAAACTTGATGATATGTATAAGCAAAAATCGCTACAAATATACCAGCAGCTGTTGCCACAAGAGCATCAGAAACACCACTAGAAATAACAGACATACTTCCACTAGTTTGCCCAATATGAGAAAATGTATCTAAAATAGAAACAACTGTACCAAAAAGACCAATAAAAGGTGTTGTAGAAGCAAATATAGAAAGTATAGATAGGCCTTTAGTAGCCTCTTTTGTAGCAGCAATCATTCCTAGACCAAGTACTTCTTTTGAAATAACATTACTTGTTTTTATAAAATTATTTAAAAAAGAGTCTTCATTAACTGTAGTTGAACCCATTAATAACGATTCTAACGAATTACTTTCAGAAGTGAGCCAGTTATTAATAGAAAAGTATCTATAAAAAAATACCCAGTTTAAGACTATAAAGTATACTGATAAAAGAATCAATACACCTATAGTCACAGGATGGCTTTTAAGATAAAAATCTATTAAACTGTTTAACATATATTATAGTAGTCTTTGAGCTGCTGATTCTATTTTTGATGAAACAACAGCGATTGCTGCACTAGAGTCAGCAACATCTTTAATTAGTTTCTTCGCATCATCAAGAGCCTGTGCAATTTCTGCTTCGTTATTACCACGAATTGGAGCTGCACCTTCTACTAAAATTATAACTTTTTCTTCATCTACTTGTACAACACCCCAGCTAATTACAATAGCTTCAACTGATTTGTCTTTTTTTTCAACATCAACTACACCACTTGTTAAAAGTGTTGTAAGTGATGCATGTCCAGCAAGTACTCCGAACTCTCCCTCTTCACCAGGAAGAACTACACTAAGAGCTTCACCATTGAAGATTTCACCATTAGGAGTTAGGATTTCAAGTTTTAATGTATCCATTATAGTCCTTTAATAAGCATAATGCTTATTTGTTTTTTGCTTCTTTAGCTTTAGCTTCTTCCATACTACCAACCATGTAGAAAGAGTTTTCACTCATATCATCATACTCACCAGCTAAAATACCTTTAAAACCTGCAATAGTATCTTCAAGTTTAACATATTTACCAGGAGCACCTGTAAATACTTCCGCAACAAAGAAAGGCTGAGAAAGAAATTTCTCAATTTTACGAGCACGTAAAACAACATTTTTGTCATCTTCACTAAGCTCATCCATACCAAGAATCGCAATAATATCTTGAAGGTCTTTATATTTTTGAAGTGTAGTTTGTACACCACGAGCAACATTGTAATGATCTTCACCTAAAATTTGTGGATCAAGTAATCTTGAAGTTGAATCTAATGGATCAACTGCAGGATAGATACCTTTTTCAGCAATTTTACGGTTAAGAACTGTAGTTGCATCTAAGTGAGCAAAAACAGAAGCTGGAGCCGGGTCAGTTAAATCATCTGCAGGTACATATACCGCTTGAACAGAAGTAATTGAACCATCTTTAGTTGATGTAATTCTATCTTGTAATGCACCCATTTCACGAGCAAGAGTTGGTTGGTAACCAACAGCTGATGGAATACGACCAAGAAGTGCAGACATTTCTGAACCAGATTGTGCAAAACGGAAAATATTATCAACGAACATAAGAACGTCTAGCTTTTTCTCATCTCTAAAGTACTCAGCCATTGTAAGACCAGTAAGTGCAATACGGTTACGTGCACCTGGAGGCTCTGACATTTGACCGTAGCACAGTGCAACTTTATCAAGTACATTAGAATCTTTCATCTCGTAGTAAAGGTCATTACCTTCACGAGTTCTTTCACCAACACCAGCGAAAACTGATAAACCATCATGACCATGAGCAACATTATGAATAAGTTCCATGATAATAACTGTTTTACCAACACCAGCACCACCAAATAGTCCAACTTTTCCACCCTTAGCGTAAGGCGCAAGTAAATCAACAACTTTGATACCTGTTTCAAACATTTCAGTAGTAGTAGACTGATCTACTAGTGGTGGTGGAGCACGGTGAATTGACCAAGTTTCAGAATCAGTAATCTGATCTCCACCGTCAATCGTCTCACCAATTACGTTAAAAATACGACCAAGCACTTTATCTCCAACTGGAACTTTAATCGGAGAACCAGTAGCTGTAGCAGCCATTCCACGAACAAGACCTTCACTCATATCCATAGCGATTGTTCTTACACGGCCATCACCTAAGTGAGCTGCAACTTCCAGTACTAAACGGTGTTTAGTACCTTCTAAACTTACTTTAACTTCAATTGCTTCGTTAATTACTGGAAGGTAACCATCGAAATCAACATCAACAACCGGGCCCATTACCTGGCTAATTTTTCCAATCATATTATTCTCCATTATTTCATAGACTCAACACCACTAATTATTTCTATCAATTCGGTGGTAATTGCAGCTTGTCTAGCTTTGTTAAATTTTACTTTAAGTGACTTAACCATATCTTTTGCATTATTTGTTGCAGTATCCATCGCTTGCATGCGAGCAGAGTGCTCTGCAGCAAGAGAATCTATTAATGCATAATACATGTTATAGTCAACATACCTAGTTACTAAAGCATCAAGCATTTTTTCTTCATTTTCAGCTTCAACATCTAACATAGAACTGTGTTGAACATCATCACAATCAAAACCATCTGTATCGATTGGTAATATCTTATTAACATGTAACTCTTGAGTTATCATATTTTTGTAACCATTGTAAACTATATGAAGAGCTTCTGTTCTGCCTTCTTTAAAATCTTCTACAGAAGTTTTAATAAATTCATCAGATCTTGCTTTATCTGGTTTAGAACTTAAATCAATAACAGCATCAAACAGTTCAACTTCGTTATATTTAAAAAATTCTACACCTTTCTTACCGATTCCACGTAAACGTACTTTTACATTTTGTTCTTTATACTCTTTTAAAAGTTTATTAACAGCTTTAATTGTTTGAATATTAAAACCTCCACATAAACCTTTATCAGCAGTAACAAAAATAATGTCTACCATTGTTGGATTATCATTCTTTTGAAAACAACAATTTTCAATTCCACCAATTTTATTACATTCTATACGTCCAGCTATTTCGGCAATCACCTGATTCATTTTTTGAGCATAAAGACGAGAACGTTTTGCTAATTCTTCTGCACGGCGTAGCTTTGCAGTCGATACAAGTTTCATCGCTCCTGTAGTCTTCTGAGTATTTGAAACACTCTTTATCTGTCTTTGAATATCTTTTAGGTTTGCCATTTTAGTATTCCTTAGTTAGCAATAAAGCTAGCTTTGAATTCTTCAAGAGCTTTCATAAGTAATGATTTTGTATCATCATCAACCTTAGAAGTACTTCTAATATTCTCAAAGATTTGTGGATATGATGCTTCAAGGAATGGATACATTTCAGCTTCGAAACGCACTACGTTTGAAGAATCCATATCATCTAAGAAACCTGCATTACCAGCAAATATAATTACAACTTGTTTTTCAGCTGAAAGTGGAGAAAATGGTCCCTGTTTAAGAACCTCTACCATTCTCTGACCACGCTCTAGTTGATTACGAGATGTAACATCAAGATCAGATGCAAACTGTGCAAATGCTTGAAGCTCACGATATTGTGCAAGATCAAGTCTTAAAGTACCAGCAACTTGCTTAGTAGCTTTAATTTGAGCAGCACCACCAACACGAGAAACTGAAAGACCTACATTAATTGCTGGACGAACACCAGAGTTAAATAAGTCAGTTTCAAGGAAAATCTGACCATCTGTAATTGAAATAACATTAGTTGGAATATATGCCGCAACATCACCTTCTTGTGTTTCAATAATAGGAAGAGCAGTTAAAGAACCGGCTCCATTTTCATCAGACATTTTAGCAGCACGCTCAAGTAAACGAGAGTGAACATAGAAAACATCACCTGGGTATGCTTCACGACCTGGAGGACGACGAAGAATAAGTGACATTTCACGGTATGCAACCGCATGCTTAGATAAGTCGTCATATACGATTAGACCATGTCTGGCACTATCACGGAAGTATTCTCCCATAGTAACGCCAGTATATGGAGCTAAAAATTGAAGTGCAGCAGCTTCAGCAGCAGTTGCAGATACAATAATTGTATATTCTAAAGCACCATGTTCTTCTAAACGACGAACAATTTGTGCTACTGTAGATTCTTTTTGACCAATGGCAACATAAATACAAACAACGCCATTACCTTTTTGATTAATGATAGCATCTAGAGCAACTGTTGTTTTACCAGTTTGTCTATCACCAATGATAAGCTCACGTTGACCACGACCAATTGGAACTAGAGCATCAATTGCTTTAATACCAGTTGATAAAGGCTCATGTACAGATTTTCTATCCATAATTCCAGGTGCTTTTTCTTCAACAAAACGAGTTTCTGTTGTTTCTATTGGACCTCTACCATCGATTGGCTCACCTAGTGCATTTACAACACGACCAAGTAGTGCATCACCAACTGGAACACGTAAAAGTTTTCCAAGACGCTTAACACTCACACCTTCACGAAGTCCAGTACCAGCACCAAGTATAACAACACCTACTTTACTTTCTTCAAGGTTCATTACTAAACCTTGTGTACCGTCTTCGAACTCTACCATTTCACCAGCCATAACATTGCTTAGTCCGTAAACTTGTGCAACACCATCAGCATAAGAAACAATTTTACCTGTTTCGTTAATATCAACACTTAGTTCAAAGTTGTCAATACGTTCTTTAATTATTGAGCTGATCTCATCAGCTTGAATTTTTGCTACCACTATTGTTCTCCTCTTATCAAGTTAAATTGCTTTAATTATATGTTCTATTATTTGACTATCGATTCTATCTTTACAAAAACTAATTTCTATTCCAAGTCCAGTTACTTCTACTTTAATACCATTAAAATCATTTTTAACAAATAATAATGTTATTGTAGAATTAAACTTTGCACTTAAACCATGACTTAATTCCTCTAAAACTTTTAACTCAATATCACTATCACTATAAATGATACCAGTATAAGTTTTAGTAGAATTTGCAATATCTTTTTTTAACTCTTTTGCAATTGCAGGAATAATATCAAGACGTTTATTTTCAACCAAAAGTTTGATAAAATTATTTATTTTGTCTGATGAAGCTGATTTAATAGCATCTAATAAAATACTTTCTTTATCACTACTGCTCACAAGTGGGCTAATAATAATACTTTTAAATTTTTCATCAGTAAATGAATCTGCTAACACAGAAAAAATATCTGCACTATTTTGAATAGATTCAATATCAAAGTCATCTGTTAAAGCTTTTATATACTTTTTTGCGATAAGTTCTTCCATCTAAGCGACCTTTTTCAAGATAACATTTACCATAGCTTGTTTATCGAAACTTTCTGAACTTTGGACTAATGTCTCATTCAGAACATCTTCAACAACACTACGAACCATTTTTCTCTCTTCAAACTCTTTGAAAGATACACTTTGTGTAGAAATAATCTCTAAGTCTGTATCGCACTGATTCATGATTTTGTCATTAATTACTTTATTTTCTTTTTTAGATGATACAAGTAAATTTCTAGCAAATTTCTCAGCATCAGATATTTTTACAAGTGCATCTTTTTTTAAAGTAATTGACTCTTCGAGTTTCTCTTGAACCTTTTTTAATTCACCAGATATTCCCTGACTTCTTGATGCAAAATAAGCTTTTGCAGGTTCCCCAACTAAATACCAAACAAGCCCAGCAAAAAGTAAAAAGTTTACAGTTCTTTGAACTATATCTGTTTCACCATGCACAGCTTCAGATGCAAGTGCATAAGTTGATATCATTATGATTAATAATAGAATTCTACTCACATTACACCCTTATATTTGACTAAATTTAGCTTTAACAGCTTCTTTAAACACCGGAACTTGTGACATTAAGTCAGTAGTCAACTCTTCTTTGGATTTATAAAGTGATTGCTCAAATTCTAAATACTCTTTTGCAAGCTCAGCACGCTTTGCTTCTAATTTACTATCAGCTAATTCCTTAGCATCCGTAATAACTTTTTCCCTTAGGGCCGCAGCTTCTAGTTTAGCATTCATAACTATTTCTTCAGCTTGTGCGTTAAGCGCATTGATTTCATCATCATTAGAACCTACTCTATCGAGGTCTCTTTTGATATCATCATTACGATTATTCATAAAACTAAATAATGGGTTATAAAGCCAACTATTTAAAACGGCTATAAGAGAAACAAATACGACAAATGTAGCCAAAAGTAGTATTGGATTTATATCTAACATAGCACCTCCTAAAAGTTTCGAGATTATACTATGATTAAATTGAAAGGATAGTTAAAGTAGAAAAAAAATTAAATTTTATTGTTTATTGTTTAATAAGTGCCATAAAATCTTCTATCTCATCTTGAGATGAAAACTCTAATGTTAAGCTTTTTTTTGATATTTTTGTATTTAAACCAAGTTTAGTGAGTTTCTCTTTTAAAAGAATAAAGTCATATCTAATTTCTTCTTTTCTTGGTCTACAAACTTCTTCGCTTGTTTTCATACTTTTAATCATCGATTCAACTTCTCTTACACTAAGTTTTTGTCCAATAATTGAATTTACTATTAAATGTTGATTTTCATCATCTAATCCAACTAGCACTTTAGCATGTCCAGCTGTAATTTTTTTCTCTAAAAGTGCTTTTTGTGTTTTTATGGAAAGTTGTAAAAGTCTTAAAGTATTAGTAATATGTGTTCTACTCTTATGAATTTTAGATGCTAGCTCATCATGAGTAATATTATGTATTTTAATAAGCTCGCCGTAAGCTTCTGCTAGTTCAATAGAATTTAATTCTTCGCGTTGAATATTTTCAACAAGTGCATATTGACGCATTTTTTGTTCATCAGAATTTAAAACTATTGCACGTATTGCTTTTATTTTTGCAATTTTTGTAGCACGAAATCTTCGCTCACCTGCAATAATTACATATCCATCTATATCTTCCGTCACAACGATAGGCTGTATAAGTCCATCATTTTTAATTGATTCTGCTAACTCAAGAAGAGCATCTTCGTTAAAAGTTTTTCTAGGTTGGAAAGGATTAGGTCGAATATCTTTAACTGATATTTCGATTACTGTATCATGCTGTGTGCTCTCATTTTCATAAGCTTCACCCATCTCCCCTAAAAGAGCATCTAATCCACGTCCTAATTTTTGACTTTTCATTATCTCATTATCGCTTTTGCTAAATTTTGGTAAGCGATAGAACCACTCGATTTAACATCATAAAGAATAGCTGGTTTACCAAAAGATGGAGCCTCTGCTAGTTTTACATTTCTTGGAACTACTATGTACTCATCATCGTCATCTTTAAAAAGCTTCCCTTTAAAGTGTTGTTTTAAATCTGCAAAAACTTGTTTGGAAAGGTTATTTTGTGCACTAAACATAGTTGGCACAAAGCCTTTAATACTTAGTTTAGGGTTTATTGATTTTCTTACTAATTTCACAGTGTTTAAAAGTTGAGCTAAACCCTCTAGAGCAAAAAATTCACACTGAATTGGTATTACCACAGAATTAGAAGCACAAAGAGCATTAATAGTCATTGGCCCTAACGCTGGTGGGGAATCAATAATAATATAATCATAATCTTTTTTGACATTCGCAATAGCACGCTTAAGAACTAGTTCTCGCCCTTTCGCTTTATCTGTGTCGTAGTACTCTTTTTCTATCCCTACAAGACCTATGTTCGAAGGTGCAAGGTGCAGAGTATGTAAATCTGACTTTAATATAATATCTTTTAACTTTTTTGTTCCTATAAGAACATGATAAATATTGAACTCATAATCATTCCTGTGAAACCCCAAAGAGGTAGTAGCGTTGGCCTGTGGATCTGAGTCTATTAAGAGCACTTTTTTCTCAGCTACTGCTAATGATGCGGCTAGATTAACAGCTGTTGTAGTTTTACCTACACCACCTTTCTGATTTGCAATTACTATTACTTCGCTCATCGTAAACTATATATCCTCTCACCATTTATCTTTAAACTTCCATCATCTTGAAGTTCTGTATTATTCAAATGAATTTTAGCACCGTTAACATGTGTATATAAATTTTTATTTGTGTAGTATTCTAACTTATATTTACTAAATACTTGCTTCCATAAAACTTTTTTAGCGATATTTTTAAAATAATTTTTCAAGAGAATTTCTTTCCTTATTTCAATATCTACATGTCCAAAGCCAGTAGGTGAACTTACCAAGTTTACACCTACTCCACATACAAGTCTATCATCAACTATATTGGTAATCATTCCAGCAATTTTTTTATCTCTCAAGTACAGATCATTTGGCCATTTTACTAAAACCTTAGATCCTAGTTCGGATAAGGTCTCTTTTAAAAGATAAGAAAAATAAATAGAAGCAGATTCTATTTTTAAATCTTTTGGTAAATCAGAAATTTTCATACTAAAAGATAAAAAAAGATTTCCTTCTATTGAATTCCAGGAATTATCACGACTTCCAATGCCTGCAGTTTGAATACCTGCAACAACAGCAATGCTCGTTATTGTTTTATCTTGTTTAAGTAAATTCTTAAGGTATGTCTGTGTTGATGGGAGGCTTTTAAAGAAAAGTGTCTTCAAGATTTAGTCTTTTCCCATTTATATAAGATAGTACATCCATCTCTTTTTTAGACTGAGGTTGCACACTGAAAATTCTTAAGCTTCCTGTTTCACAAGAAATAACAATACTGTCTGTATCTATAGAGATGATTTTAGCTATTCTGTTGTGAGATACTTTGTCTTCCAAAATAATCTGTTTTAATTTCAATCCACTTTTTAAATAAATTCCAGGCCATGGAGTAAATGCACGATATTTATTATAAATAATATTTGCATTATCAAATGTCACTTCTCCATCAGATTTTGTAATCTTTTTACAGTGTGTTGCCTTGTGCTCATCTTGCTTCTGAGGAGTATATGAAGAAAAGTTTTCTAAAACATCAACTGTTAAATCTGTTGCAACCCCAGTTAAGTCATCAAAAAGAGGAGAAACCATCATGTCTTTATCGACAGCAATTTTCATTATTTTTAAAACATCACCAGTATCTAAACCTTCTTCCATTAGCATTGCTGTAACACCAGTTTCTCTATCATCATTTAAGAGAGTCTGCTGAATTGGACTTGCCCCACGATACTGAGGGAGTATAGATGCATGGAGGTTGATACATGGTGCATGGTCTAATATTTTACTAGGAAGTATCTGTCCATAAGCTGCTACAACAATGTAATCACACTCAATTTTTAAAAGTTCAACTACGACTTCATCATCACGAAGGCGATTTGGTTGATAAACATTAATATCATGTGCTTGTGCTAAAACTTTAACTGCAGGGGACGACATAACTTTTTTTCGTCCAACCGGTTTATCTGGCTGTGTATAAACACCAACTACATTAATATTTGGTTCTTCAATCAATCTTAGTAAAATCTTCTCAGCATAATCTGGTGTACCCATAAAAATAATATTCATATTAAGCCTTTGTAAAGAGTGTGCCACCACAATGTGTCGCATTTAGTGTATAGCTTTTGACATCATCTAGGTTAAAACCACTTGCTAAAAACATATCAATATTTAATTTCTGCAGATATGCTGCCGCTTTTAACTTTGTTACTATTCCACCAGTTGCAAAAACATCATGAGGTGTTGCATTTTTACTCAGTTCCTCATCACTAATTGAATGAACAACTTTTAAAACTTTTGCATTTTTATGTTTTCTTGGATCCATATCATAGTAGGCATCTATATCTGAAAGGATTATAAGGAGGTCTGCATTTATATGTGCGGTAATATATCCTGAAAGTTGGTCATTATCTCCAACTTCTAACTCATCTGTTGCTGTCGCATCATTCTCATTAACTATAGGGATTATTCCATTACCAAGAAGTACTTCAACTGTGTTTTTAATTCTTTGTACATCATCAATTTTATTGAGATTTGCCGCAGTTACTAAAACTTGTGCACATAAAAGATCTTGTTTTTCAAATTTTTTAGTATATTCTCTCATTAGGATTGGCTGTCCCAAAGAGGCTAAGGCTTGTTTGTTATGAAGAATACTTCTGTCGAGCTTTAATTTAGTATATCCTGCTGACACAGCACCTGATGATACAATTATTACTTCATTCTCTTTTTTTAGCTCTACTAAATACTCTACAAGTGATTGCATTCTATCTAGAGCCAGAACTCCACTTTGAGTTAAAACTGCACTACCAACTTTAACTACAATTCGCAAGTTTACTACTTTCTATCAGTCAGAACTAAATTAAATAGAGCATGCTTAAGTGCATCTATATTTTTATGAGTCGCTGAAGATATTGGGGCAATCAAATATGGCTGAGTTTTATCAAAACCTAATTCATCTGATGCACTTTTTTGAATATAAAAAGGTATTTTAGAATCAAATTCAAACTCATTTTCATAAGTCGCTTTAAGACCAAGCATCTCTATAAAATCATTAACCTGAGCATTCAACTCATCAGGTGGGACAACATCTGAACGAGTTAATGCTATTGCAAATTTACTCTCACCTAAAATTTCAGAGAATGAAGCTATCTCATCTTTTAGAACTTCTATCTGCTCTTTCAGCTCTCTATAGTTTCCTAAATCCACCATATATAAAAGTATTTTCGTACGTTCAATATGACGTAAAAATTGAATTCCTAAACCTTTGCCTTCGTGAGCACCACCAATAATTCCAGGAATATCTGCCATTACAAACGACTCATAATCCCCAATATTTACTTGGCCAAGCTTTGGAGTCAGTGTTGTAAACTCATAGTTCGCTATTTCTGGTCTTGCGTTTGACACAGTTGAAATAAGTGTAGACTTTCCAACATTTGGAAAACCAACAAGTCCTATGTCCGCTATAAGTTTAAGGTCAAGCTTTATAGCTCTTGTTTCACCCTTTTCACCTGGTTGTGAATAAGTAGGTCTTTGATTTGTTGGTGACTTAAAGTGAGTATTTCCGAGTCCACCTTTTCCACCTTGAAGAAATTTCTCTTCTTGACCATCTGTTGTCATATCAAAGAGAATATCACCAGTGTCATTATCAATAATTTGTGTTCCAGGCGGAACAATAACTACTGTTTTAGAGCCTGATCTTCCAGTACAGTTTGAGCCTTCTCCTGGCTTTCCACCATCTGCTTTAATGTGCATCTTTCTTTGAAAGTGAGAGAGAGTGTGTGTATTATTATCACATTTAAAATGGATATCACCACCTTTGCCACCATCCCCACCATTTGGACCACCATTGAGTACAAACTTCTCACGACGAAATGCGACACACCCTTGTCCACCTTTACCTGAACTTACTGTTAATTCGACGCTATCTGTAAACAAATGTGCTCCTTGAGTATCTATGTTAATAAGAGATACTTTATTGTATTAAAACTAAAATACTTAAAAATTGACTTTGAGAATAAAAGAGTTAATTGTTAAATATTTGTTTGGTTTGGAATATTAAATTCCGTTATGAGGGAATAGAATAAATGGGCTAAGCCCAAATATTTGTAGAATTAAGCTGCAGGAACTACTGAAACTTGTTGACGTTTTTTATCTTTACGTTCAAAAGTAACAACCCCTTCAATAAGTGCAAATATAGTATGATCTTTTCCCATTCCTACATTGTTACCAGGGTGAACTTTAGTTCCACGTTGACGAATGATGATGTTACCAGGAATAACAACTTCTCCACCAAATTTCTTTACACCAAGTCTTCTACCAGCTGAGTCGCGATTATTCTGCGTACTTCCTTGACCTTTCTTATGTGCCATTCTATGCTCCTTGAGTTATTTTAGCTTATGCAGCTATTTTCGTGATTCTAACACGAGTGAAGTCTCTTCTAAAACCACGTTTAACTTTACTATCTTTACGACGACGTTTCTTGAAAATTACTACTTTTCTGTCACGTCCCTCGTTGATAACTACAGCCGTTACTATAGCACCTTCAACAAAAGGAGCTCCCGTTTTAAGTTCACCAGCATTTACTGCTAAAACTTCTTTGATTTCTACAACAGAACCAGCTTCAAGTGACATTTTATCTAGTGATAATTCATCACCTTCTGTAACTTTATACTGTTTTCCACCATTTTTAATTATTGCGTACATCTATGGTCCTTAAAATAAATATGTATTTCTACAAAAAGTGCCGGAATTATACCCTAATAAGCTTTAAGTTTTATTTAATCACTTTACTAAAGCAACAGCGTCTATCTCTACTAATGCATTTTTAGGTAATGTTTTTACGGCAACTGTTGCTCGAGCTGGTTTATGTGAACCAAAAGCTTCTTCATAAACTTCATTTACAACTGCAAAATCATTCATATCTGCTAAGAAAATTGTAGTTTTGACAACATCGTCTAGTGAACTACCTGCCGCTTCAAGAACTGCCTCAAGATTTTTCATTACTCTTACAGCTTGTACGATTACACCCTCACTTAATAGTTCATCTGTTCCCTCAGGAGTTAATGCGATCTGACCTGATGTGTATACTATACCATTTGCCACTACTGCTTGTGAGTATGGTCCTATTGCCGAGGGAGCTTTTTCTGTTTGTACTAATTTCATTTTTTTCCTTTACTTTTATTTTCATTATTCATCTCAAATTTTTCTTCTGCATTATCAATAAATACTTCAAATGTTTCTTCATCTCTATACCCAAGCGAATTATAAAGCATAACTCCATCACTATCTGTAAAATAGTGTCTTGGAACAGGAGAACTCTCAAAACCCTCGGGAATCTTATCAAAATCACGTACTAGCTGTACTGTAATAAATTCTTTTTCTAAACGCTGGATTAGTTTCTTATCTTGTAATGTTATATCTTTGAACATTTGACACCAAGAACAAGTTGATGAAGTTATCAGCAAATAAATAAGCTTGTTCTCTTTTTTTGCATCAACTAAAGCTTGTTTGTAATCATCCATCCATCCAAGTTCAACACTAAATAGTGATGTAAGCAATGCTAAAAGTAATAATAGCTTTTTCATATCTACTTCCAATCCTTAATAAGTACTTTAAATATTTTATGTAAATCTTCCACTTCCCCACGAGTTGTTCTTTCATTAACTGAGTGTATTGAGTCATTTCTGACACCAAACTCGACAACTTCAACACCTAGTGGAGCCATAAACCTTGCATCACTTGTTCCACCGGCAGTAGAATGTTGTGGTTTTGCATTAGTAACTTTTTCTATTGCACTGTCCACCATTATAACAAGTTTTGTATTAGTATCTGTTTTAAAAGGATAAGAACCTTGTGTTAAACGCAGCTCATAATCAAGTCCAGCAAAATGTTTCGCAACAAATTCAGCAACCTCTTTTTGTGTTGTTTTTGTGTTATTTCTAACATTAAACATCATCTTTAGTTCATTAGGCGTTACATTTGTCACTTGCATACCTGAGCGAATATCTGTTACAACAAACTTACTCGGTGCAAAAAACTCATCGCCATTATCTAAATCAACACCAGCCATCGATCCCAAAATTTTAGAAATATTATGTATAGGGTTTATCGCTTTTTCAGGATATGCAGCATGTCCTTGTTTACCCTTAAGTGTCACATAGCCATTTATAGAACCACGTCGTCCTACTTTTATAGCATCTCCAAGTCTATCTTCGCATGTTGGTTCAGCTACAACTACTGCATTTGGAAGTAAATCATTGTTCTCTAAAAATTCTAAAATCTTCACAGTACCATTTACTGCTTCGCCCTCTTCATCTGACGTGAGCATTAGTGAAAGTGTTCCATTAAAGTTTTTTGCTTCTTTAACAGCCTGCATAAACGCAGCTAAACCGCCTTTCATATCTTGAGCACCACGACCATATATAAAACCATCTTTTTCCACTGCTGTATAAGGGTCAGTATCCCAGCCACTTCCAGCTGGAACTACATCTACATGTCCTGCAAAACAGAGGTGTTCACCTTCTCTAAACTTTTTATATATAAAAAGATTCTTCACATCTTCTACATCTATTCGAACAGCTTCAAATCCAGTTAAATATTCTTCTATAAAGTCTAGAAGTCCTCCATCATCTGGAGTCTCGCTTTTTGTACTTATAAGGTGTTTAAAAAGTTCTATAACATCCACGGTTTATTTTCCATTCTTTAGTATTCTTAGTGCAGCCTCTTCATCATCGGTCCGCATTAAAGATTCTCCAACTAAAAAGGCATCAACACCAGCCTTACTTAAGTCTTCAAGTTGTCCATGCTCATAGATTCCACTTTCTGCAACAATGACCTTACCATTTGGAATAAGAGGGATAAGTTCATAACAGAGATTCATATTCATCTCAAAAGTTTGAAGGTTTCTATGGTTAATACCGATGATATCACTTCCTGCATAAATAGCCTTCACTAAATCTGTCTTATCGTGAACCTCAACAAGTGCTTCCATTCCTAAGTGCCTTGTATATCCAAGTAACTCTTTAAGCTCTTTTTTACTCAGTGCCGCTGCAATAAGTAAAATAAAATCTGCACCATGAACAAGTGCTTCTAAAACCTGATACTTTGACACAATAAAATCTTTTCTTAAAAGAGGTATTCCAACATAACGACGAATACCACCTAGATAATCAAGTGAACCTTGAAAAAAGTGAGGTTCTGTAAGTATAGAAATAGCACTTGCTCCTCCGCGTTCATATGCCTGAGCAATAGCTAGAGGGTCAAAATCTTCACGAATAATCCCCTTTGATGGAGAAGCTTTTTTCACCTCTGAAATAATTCTATAAGGGTCTTCTGGTGTAGCTGTTAGGTAAGGAAAAACATCACGAGGTACTCTTGCATTAAATGCAAGTGAACGACCTAGCCAATCCAATGAAAACTCTTTCTCGCGTTTAACTAAATCTTCTTTTGTTTTTTTAATTATGTCATCTAAAATCATTTTTTACTTATTACCTTTTTATTTTTTAAACATTTCTCTATTTTTTTCAGGTGAAAGAGAACTTCTGGATCATCTCCACCATCTAGCTTCACAACTCTTTGCATAATCTTTTTTGCTTTTTCACACTTACCAAGTTTATAGTATCCCCAAGCCTTTGAATCTAAATAGTACGATGAATTTGGTTGCATCTTTAACACTCTGTCTATATAATCCATACCAATTTTCACATCGATTTCATGATCTATTAAGATATAACCCAAATAGTTAAGATACACAGGTCCTTTGTCTTCAAGTATCACTTTTTTAAGTTTTCTTACTACTCGTTGTATAAGTTCTTGCTTATTTTTATCTTTCGCACTTTCATACTCATATATAGCACTTCTTCCTAGGTAGTCTATCTGCGAAGTTCTTTCATAAAGTTTTTGGGAGAGAACATATGCTTTATCATAATTCTTTGATGCTGTATAAAGTTGTAAAAGTACTTCATCATCAACACTTGAATGTTCTAAAAAATTCATAAGTGCTAAATAATCTTTTTTGTAAGAGTATATTTGCACTATTTTTTTCGCGATTTCTTCATTCTTTTTAGACTTATAAAGTCTTAAATATGTTGCAAGTAAACCATCTACATTATTTTCATTACTATAAAAGCCAATAAGTCTCATACAGATCCGCTCTGAACATCCTAACATTCTGGAATGTGTTTCAAGCTGGGCTATTGCCTCTTTTTTTCTGTTTAGATTCACATAAAGTATTATTGATATTCTGTCTAAAATCTTTTCATTGTACTCTTTAGTATAAGCACTTTCAAGGTACTTTAATGCAGTGTCATACTCTTGGCGTTTAGAGTATATATCACTTACTAAAATGTAATCATTAGGATTTTTTGTCATCTTGGCAAGACTAATAGAAAGTGTAGTAGCTTCATCAAGTCTATTTAAATCAAATAAAGAAACTACCTTCAGTCTTTGTAAAACTGGATCCTGTGGAGAATCTTTTAGGTAAACATCTACTCTTTTGATTAATTTTATATATTTCTTTGCTAAGAGGTCATTTTGTAAAGAACGATAAAGATACTCTTGTTTCAAAGATTTTTCATACAAAATAGTGAAAAGCTCTGAAGCAGAAATATAGTCTTTAACTTCCTCTGCACGTAATGCTAAGAGGATATAACTGTCTTCTCTGTCAAAAGCCTTTTCGCTTGGTTTGAGTGAGCTTAAGTCTTTACAAGAGACAAATAAAAGTGACAATGCTAAAAATAGTACATATTTAACCATCAATAATTCCTGGACACTCTTCTTTTAGTTCATCCACTCGCGTTTTATAATAATCCCAAAAAGGAAATGTCATACACTGAGAAGGACGTTCTTTATATATTTTACAGCCATTTGTATCTCTATCATAAAAAACACACTCATGAGAGCCATTATAAACTCTCTCTTTAATCGAGTATTTATAATCTTTCTTAAAAAGGTATTCTACTGCAAAATCATTAACGCTCAAATCTAAAAGTTCAGCAATTTTAAATATTTCATTTTTACTTACATATATATAACCGCTTTCACCAGTACAGCATCGCCCTTCACAGGTTGAGCAAGCATTAGTGTTAAAGGCATAAGGGTAACCCTCTTTTTTTATTATAGTTGACATTTTATACTCTGTGTTTTAGCTTTTTCATATATATTCTTGGCTTCTTGTGAATGCTCATCTCCATCCATTGTTATAAATGGTTTTAAAACATTCATCATCGCTTTTGAACCATTTCTAGCATGGACTAAAACTAATGAAGCTTTTTTATTTATATTAGGATGCACAAAACGTACATCTACTACCCTCATCTTCACTTTAGCTAGTTCTTCACAGATATCGCCAAATTGACTCGCTTCATAACAGAAAACGAAATGTGAACTTGGTTTGAGTAGACGCGACACTTTCTTAAAAAAACTCGCTAGAGGTAAGTTATAGTTATACCTCGCGTTCAGTAGCATTTCATTCTCACTTCTCTTCGCACCAACAGTGTAAAAAGGAGGGTTTGAAATGATATAGTTAAACTTTTGTTCATCTTCAAACTCTAAGAAATCTGATTGGTGTAAATCATATTCTATTTTATTTACCCTCGCGTTTGTAGTCGCGTACTCAACAAAGAGTTCTTGCTTCTCAACACCACTAAGAGAGACTTTTGAGTTATCTCTAGCAACTAGTAGCCCAACGATTCCACAGCCTACACCTACGTCGAGGACTCTTCCCTTTGGTTCTAAAGAGTTGATAAAATCATACAAAAAAAGTGAATCTGAGTTATAGCAGTAACCACTCTCTGGTTGATAAAGTAACATCAAACTCCTTTTAGATATAATTTTGTAATTATAACTTAAAGGCTTTAAATGATTATTATTCCTGCACGTTTGGCATCTACTCGCTTTCCTCAAAAAGTTCTAGCAGATATAGGTGGCTTACCTATGGTTGTCAGAACCGCTCAACGTGTGGCACATCTCGACAGAGTTGTAGTAGCAGCAGATGATGAGAAAATAATCCAAGTATGTAAAGAATATGGCATCGAAGCAATGATGACATCAACTACACACAAAAGTGGGACAGATAGAATCCATGAGTGTGCGACTATTTTAAAACTCACAGATGATGAAATCATCATCAATGTTCAAGCGGATGAGCCATTTATAGAACCTGATGTTGTCGAGTCACTTATGAGTCAACTCAAACTGCTTCAAAATGAAAACGAACCTTTCATTATGGGAAGTTGCTACAACTCTATAAACGCGGATGCGGCAAAGGATCCTAACCTTGTAAAAGTTGTGCTCGATGCAGATCAAAACGCAATCTATTTTTCTCGTTCACAAATTCCATACAACCAAGGTGGTGGTGCAAAGTATTTTGGTCATATTGGTATTTATGGTTTTTCTAAAAAAAGTCTTCAAGAGTTTTGCTCACTTAGAGATGCTCCAATAGAAGATATAGAAAAACTAGAACAACTAAGAGCTATATACCATCAAAAGAAAATCAGTATGGTTAAGGTAGCTTCAACAGGATTTGGAATCGACACCAAGGAAGATTTGAAAAGAGCTATAGAGATATTTTTATAGCTGTAAATGATACGGCTACACTAATTCACACAAATAATACAAAGCTACTCTGAGTTAAAAGAAGAGGCTAAAGTGAAAGAAGTGGAAGGATGTTTGTGAAATTTCCAGCCTGATTAGTGTTAAAGTTCTCATCATATTTTATATTATTTTTATAAAGAGAATGTGCAGTAAGTACTATTTTTTACATCAATTAAAGATAGGAGTAAACTCCTATGTGACTTTTAAGCCGCTTTAGCTAAGTACCGATTCATTACTTCTAACGAACTATTCAAAAGAAGTATAAATTAAAAATGTACAGAAGAAAGAACATATGAGTTCAGTAAGATATTATATTTAACACACTCACAAGAGTGCATTGTAAGTAATTTATACTGTTAAAACTCTGATGTTAGGTGCAAGCATTCTTTGTAGAATGGTCTCTATTGACTTATGTGTTCCGCCAGAAGAGTCGCAAGATGTACAAGCTCCTTGAAATTCTACATATACTAGAAGAAGACCATTTTGTTCTACTACGTTTAGTAGATCCATATCACCATTATCTTTCACCAAAAATTCTCTTATATTCTCTTCAATGACTTGGTCAATTGTATTTATTTTTTGAACCATTGTCATATTTTTAAACTTTTCGTGCTCATCCATAGATTATCCTTTTATTTTCCGTAAATTATCATCTTATGCTTAATATAAAATAATTAAAACTACTATCCATATATAGGTAAGATTATACTTTGGAAGTTATTTATGCAAATAAGTCGCTTAACTCTGGATGTTTCTCTTGGTATTTCACTATGTAAGAGCACTGAGCTACAGCTTTTTTATTTGCTTTTTTTATCTCTTGAAGTACATCTTCTAAAAGAGTCCGAGCTAAACCTTTGCCAGCTAATGCTTCTGGCACGACTGTATGCGTTAAGTGCATATTCCCATTTTGATCATCATATGTGATGTATGCAACATGACCTTCTATATGGTATTCATATTTGCATTCATCTGCATTGTGTATTAATGTATTTGACATTTTTTATATCCTTTTGTTGCCTTCAAGTATTTTAACATTTTTGACTTTATGAAAAACTTTAGTATATAGAGAGAACTAGAGCCCCAATTATTATAGCAAATCTTGAGAACTTATCTTGTACTGGAAGAGGACGGAATCTCTCTAGTTGTTTGGTAAAATAACCAGTAATATCTAAAAATGCTATCCATCCTTGAGCACCAAGAGATGAAACAAATATCATAAGAAATACTAGTTTACTCATTTCTATAATTGAGTCCATTATTCTACAAAACTCTCAGGGTTATTTGCCATAAGAGTTTGTAGTTTTTCATACTCATCTTTTGGTAAGTTCTCTACATTAGCTTTATCAAGAATCACAACATTTGATATGTCATTAGTCTCGTCATCTTTACGGAAGTACTTAAGCACACATTTTCCGCCTGCAAAAACTTCATGTTTGATTATTTGTCCAGCTTCATTATAAGTGATATTAGCACCATGTAGTTTTCCATTATCATAAATTTTACTACTTTTCATAGCTCCTGCTTTAGAAACAAAGTACTTTATCTCTTCACCTTGTCTCTTGTCTTCTACAAAATGGTCTAACTTCGTTTGAACGCCATTTATATTAAAGTACTTAATCTTTTTAATTCCATCTGTTAGGTAAATGAACTCTTTTACATAAGCATCTTTTCCGTCATAAAAATGTTTGGTAACAAATGTGTCACCTTCTATATATGTTTCAGTTTGAATATTTCTACTTGGATGATTAATAATTTTTTGATTTTCTTTCATGCTAATCCTTATGGATGCAATTGTAGCATAAAGCAAGTTCTAGTGCCTATAAATAGGTATAATATCCTATATGATTAATCTACCAATACATGAAGTCTTAGAAGAGCTTAAAAGCTCACTCAGAACTAATGCAACACTAATACTACAAGCTCCTCCAGGTGCTGGAAAGAGTACAGCTGTACCCATCTCTTTTTTACAAGAAGCTTGGCTTGGCGAAAAAATAATTATCATGTTGGAGCCACGTAGAGTGGCTGCTCGTATGGTTTCGACTCAAATGGCAAGACTTCTTGGTGAGGAAGTAGGACAAAGTGTCGGTTACCAAGTAAAAATGGATAGCTGTTATACTAAAAAAACTAAGATACTTGTAGTGACTGAAGCTATTTTAGTCCGTAAACTTCAAGCCAATCAAACACTTGATAATGTAGCTATGATAATCTTTGACGAGTTTCACGAGAGAAGCATTCATACTGACTTGTCACTTGCTCTTTCTTTACAAGTTCAAGAACTTCTCCGTGAGGATTTAAAAATACTCATAATGTCCGCTACTTTAAACGCAGAGGAAATTTCCAGCTTACTTGGAAGTGTGCCTGTCATCACTTCAAAGGGTAAAATGTTTGATGTTGAGAACATATATCTTGACATCAAAACGAAACAACCAGATACAAGGTCTTTAAGCACCCTACTATTAAACACTACTCTCAAAGCTATAAAAGAGAATGATGGCGATATTTTAGTGTTTCTAGCAGGTGTCAAAGAGATTAAAACCTTACAAAACCTACTTTCAAGCTCTTCGCTCTCACAAGATATTTTACTCTTACCACTCTACTCTTCCCTCCCAAAGAATGAACAAGACAAGGCAATACTCAAATCTTCAAAACGCAAAATTATTTTAAGTACGAACATCGCGCAAACCTCTCTTACAATAGAAGGTGTAAAGGTAGTCATAGATTCTGGTTTAGAAAAACAATCCAGATACAACTATGCAAATGCTATGGACCATTTAGAGTTGGCGTTTATATCTAAAGATGCGGCAGTGCAGAGAGCTGGTCGAGCGGGTAGACTCTCAAGTGGAAAGTGTTATAGACTTTGGCATGAGTCAAAAGTACTCCAGCAATCAACAAAGCCTGAAATACTCCGAGCTGATTTAAGTTCCCTTGTTTTAGATTTGTCTTTATGGGGAGTTGATGAGTTTGATGAATTGAAATTTTTAGATATTCCAAATACCAATATTATCCAAAATACTAAAGAGGTTTTAAAAGAACTGGCAATGCTCGATGATTCCTTTAAAATCACTCAGTTTGGAAGAGACGCACTAAGTTTAGGTCTTCATCCAAGATTTTCTTACATGATTTTAAAAGCGAATGATTTAGGCTTTGCATATGAAGCCTGTCTTTTAGCCTCACTTTTAGGAGAGAAAGACATCTTTAAAAACTCCACTAGAGATAGTGACTTGTTATCACGGTTTATACATCTGTTTGAAAAAGATTTTGATAGTGTTTACATAAACAGATATAAGGCTAAAGAGGTTATAACCGGAGCCGATTTCTTTTATAAAAAACTGAAAAATATTAAACAAGTAGCAAAAAAGAATACTTCACTTAACCAAGAGATGGTTAGCGTTTTACTTCTTTTTGCTTACCCAGATAGACTTGCCCGTCTACGAGTGAAGAACGATAACAAGTATGTCCTTAGCAATGCGAAAGGGGCTATCATTCACGAAGAAGACACTCTCTTTAATGAAGAGTACTTAGTAGTTGCAAACCTCAACGCACACGATAGAGACTCTTTTATAAACATGGCTCTTAGCATATCTTTGCAGGCTATAGAAGAACACTTTTCTGCGTTTATAGTAACCAAAGAGTCCATCACTTACAACAAAGAGGCGAAGAAGTTTGACATCAGAGAAAGCTCTTACTTCCTACAACTACTCCTACACTCCAAACCAAGTCAGTCTACATCTAAACTAAACTTTAAAGTGCTCCTTTTAGCGCTGGTAAAAAAGGAAGGATTAGAAATACTCACTTGGGATAAAAAAGCTACAAGATTAAAAAATAGAGTAAACTTTTTAAACCATCATAGAGAATTTGTAGACTTTAATGATAAAACTCTACTTAAGACACTTGACACTTGGTTAGAGCCCTTTCTCTCAGGTATAACAACCATCAAGGCTCTGGAGGCCTTAGACGTTCATGCAATGCTCCTTTCTCTCCTACCTTGGGATATACAACAACTACTTGACACTATGGCACCCTCAAGTGTAAAGGTTCCAAGTGGCTCAAACATACATATAGATTACTCCGACTATGAAAAACCATCTATGAGTGTGAAAATACAAGAAGTTTTTGGACTTCATGAAATGCCAAGAGTCCTTAATGGAACTATTGCTTTACAAGTTCATCTGCTTACTCCGGCAATGACTCCTATGCAAATCACTTACGACCTCAAAAGCTTTTGGGAAAATTCTTATTCTGAGGTGAGAAAAGAAGTCAGAGGAAAGTATAAACGCCACTACTGGCCAGAAGATCCTTTCCAAGCGATTGCCACGAGTAAAACAAAAAAACATATGATGAAAATAACAGCAGAGTAATATTAGCTATAATTCTCTTAAATATTTAAGGACTACCATTATGAGCGAAGAAAACGAACAAACACCTAAGAAAAAATACTACGACTACATTAGTGTTGGAAACCGTACTCCGCAAAGAGCTTACTTTGTACAACAGCACGACAAAAATAAAATGTTTGAAGAACTTCTCAAAGAGATGAATGATAAACAGACTTTAGTAATTGTTAAGAGTAAACGCGGTGCCGATAGTTTGATGGAATACCTTAAAGCACAAGGTATAAACTCCATTAGTATTCACGGTAATCATAGAGCTTCTCAGATAGTAGATGCACAGACTGCATTTAATGCAAAAAAGACAGCTATACTCATCACAACAGATAGAATCTTTGAGACGATGACTCTTGAAGATACTCGACTTCTTATAAACTATGACCTTCCAATAGATGCACCAGACTACTTTTTACGTCTGCGCCAGGTCGATGAAGTGGGAGAAAGCATCTCTCTTATAGACCCAGAAGATGAAAATATGTTAGCTACGGTAGAACTAATGATGAAATGCGAAATGAAAGAAGTTGAGATTAAAGGGTTTGAACACACAAACCGTGTACAAAGTAGACCAAAAGACAAAACAAAAAAACCACGTCATCAAAAAGTAAAACAAAGAGCAAAAAGAATAGCTGAAATAAAATCTAAATGGATTCCAACTGAAGATGTTAAATAAATTCTATCTTTAATGCCTAACTACCGTATATTTTATGGTAAGAAGTCATTCTTGTAGATACTTTTTTAAGATAGTTTTGAGCCTCAGGCCATCTTAAGTCTTTACGAAGTTTTTTATAAACCTGTTCTGCTGACATCTCATTTATAAGTGGAGCAGCCTTGTTCATATTGTACTTTTTAGTAAATGCCCAAGCAATATTTCCAGACCCTGTGTTATAAGCTGCAATTGTACAATACATACGACTTTTAGGGTCTTTTATCTTTCTAAGGTATTTGAAGTAAAGTATATGTAAGTAAGCAGTTCCCATTGTAATGTTCTGAGTACTATCATATAAATATTGCCCTGTTACTAACTTCTTTTTCTTGTATAAAAAGTTATATGCATCTATACCAGCAGTTTTTGGAACTATTTGCATTAAACCAAATGCAGGAACATGAGACCTAGCTCTTGGGTTGAAGTTACTCTCAGAATGCATAATTGCAAATACTAAAGATACTGGAAGTTTCTGCTTTTTAGCATTTTTCATGATTACATTTTTATACACTTCAGATCTTTTCACCATAGCGTTTGATGGCATTTTAACTTGTATACTATATACTTTTTTATGTTTTACTTTATCTGACTTTACTACTTTCATTTTTTCATCTGTTATGTTTTTCTTTACATATATAAAAACACTTTTTTTAGTTGGTGGTTTTTTAAAGATTACAGTTGAGAGAATTGGTTCTGCTTTTACCTTACCGTCAACAACTCCACTAGGTTTCTTAAGTGCATCTAACTTTACTTCTAGAGGATCTGTTTCTTGTACTGTTTTGGTGTCAACTGTTACAGCTTTTGCAAGGGCAATTTTAAGCTTTGTTCTTGCCTCTTGGGGAGATGATGCTATAGTCTCAACCGTGATTGTTTCTTTTGAGAAGTCGACATCCGTTCTCGTCTTCTTATCTTTAGTATAAGAAACCCAAGCTTTTTTTGTTGACATTTTAGGTTCACTCCAGAGTGCACCAACCTCTTTTTTATAGTCTGCAAAAGCTTTCATTTGATCTTTTTGATACTTTTTGAAAGCTGCTTCTTGAGTAGTTTTGTAAGAGTCAAAACCTGACATCTGCTCTTTTCTAAATTCTTCAGCTGTTTGTGCCATAAGAAAACCAGCCAATGATGTAATTACTAAGAATATTTTAAACAACGGAGACCTTTTTTTTTTAATTCTAACATAATTAACTTGAATGAATTAGATAAATAAACAATTTAGTTATAACATTTACAAATTCATCTATTTCTTTATTTATGCCTTCATAGCTTACAAGTCCCGTTTGTAACTCTAAACATATAGTATAGGTATTCCTCTGGGTACTCTTTATGTATTTTAATGAGTGAAACATACTTGCAGCGGTAGGCCCTTTAAAGTATTCATATGTTCATCTTCATTATCTTGTGTTATTCTAGCTATTTTAAAATAGCGATTTAGAAAATGTTGTTTGTTTATCTTGGGGCAGTATAGTATTCTTTCTTCTCAATGCTAACACAAAAATATAGTCATTTAATAGTTTTATAACCTTTATCAATCCAACCCCAATTAATACCACCATCTAATTCATAAACATTTATATACTTAAGTTGTAAAGCGAGTAATCTACCAACTGCTTTTGTTCTTCTTGCATGAGCACAGACTAAGATAAAAGGTTGTTCTTTATCTGTGACAATCTTTGTAAATGCTGCTAAGAAACCATCAGTGTCATATCCACCTTCTTCATCAAAAAATGTGATTTTATGACTTCCTTGAATAACTCCAAAGTGCTCCCACTCATCAGATCTTCTGATGTCAATAATTTCATATCCTTGTTCTACTTTCTCATTAAAATCTTCTGCAGTGAGAGAAATAAAAGGCCCATCATCTAACATAAACATCCTTTGTATAATAGTTTAATTACTAAACGAATTTTATGTAACAAATGCAAAATATTTCTACTCTTTGTTAATATAATATATAAATTAAAGAGTATCATAAGAGTAATTTAGAATATGCTTGACTATTAGATATGATGGTGCGACTAAGACAAAGGAAGATCAGAGCATGAAATAGCAAAAGCCGTATTGCCAATGCATATACAAAAGGTCATTAATAAAAATACTCCAAACAACTCCCTAAAACAAGCACTTTAACAGCACTGTTTAGCTAAAATAACTACTATAAATAACACATTTTCAGATATATTGCCAAAGAAGGTAAATCAGTACTGGTAGATGCTTCTCTTATTAAAAGCGATAACACTCAAATCAACTACACCTTCAAAAATAAAAATCCAAAAGCTGTTAAATGCCAGGGAGTATACAGCTTATAAATATAAAGAGATAGATGATACAAAGATGACTAAAGAGCTTCAATATATCTAATGCTGATGGGATATCTTATCAATTTAGAATATTTGAAAGTGGATTTATTTAAATATTTGTAAAATTAGAGGGTGATATGATGCTTGTTGTTATGCAGTGGTCCCATTAAAGATCAAAAAGACACCTCAGTCTGAATTTTATAAAATATAGTATCATTTCATATTATATATTTAACTCTAGAAAAAGGACTAAATTGTTAAGCAACCTTATATCTATTCGTATGATAACCTTGACTTTTCTTTTTGCAATTTTTGCTTATCTTGGTAACTATTTAAATCTCCCTTTCTTTTTTGGAATAGATTTTATCTTTGGTTCTATTGCTGTAATGCTAAGTATTGCCTATCTTGGTTTTATACCTGGTATAATCGCTGCACTAGCAGGTGGCTTATATACTCTCCTTCTTTGGGGTCATCCATATGCAATGATTGGGTTTATATGTGAGGCTATTTTTGTAGGTTTATTTTATAAAAAGTTTTCAAATAACTTGGTATTAACTGATTTTATATACTGGGTTTTTATAGGGTTGCCGTTAGTATTATATTTTTATATGCAACATCTAGGTATGAATTTTGACACAGCTATCTTTATAGCCTTAAAACAGTTTATTAATGGAATTTTCAATACTTTAATAGCTGGAATAATCATACTACTATTACAACTAAGTCCCTATACTTTTATAGCTTCATTGAAAAAAGTAAGTTTGGGTTATCTGCACTTTTCCATATTTTTAATAACTATTACTCTTGCAGCAGGTATTCCAATAATACATGGTGGTTATAGCGATAAATTTGAAAAAGAACAATCATTATATACATTGCTTCATCAAAATTCCACAGAATACTTTGAATATTTGAAAAGTAAATCTAACCTAAAAGATCATACGAACTTGAATTATTTCCACTTAAAAGACTTTACCTTTAAACTTCAAGAAGTTGATGGCGAAGTGATTTATTCACAAGGTGAAATTCAAAGTGATGTAAAGACGGGAGAAATTTTCAATACAGACATAGATGGTTTGGATATATGGTTACCAAATAATGACCTACCGACAATGAAGCGCTGGAAAACAGGAGTATACTATGCATCTTTCAGATCAAAAATGGAGGATAAGAAATACATCCTAACAATTGAGTTTATTGCAAAAGATTTAGTCCTACAACTTGAATCAAATAAATTAAAATATTTTATTTCTTTAAGCATAATGATATTCTTTGGAATTCTATTTTCATATTTTGTTAGTCGATGGATGTCACATTCAATTCGTGAAACTGCAAGCAAGAGCAGAACAATATCTAAAAGTATCTTAGAAAGTAAAGACATTAAATTTACTTCTTCTTTCATAGAGGAATATGATGTTTTACAAGAGTCTCTTCAGATAATGACAAGAGAGGTCTTAAAAGGTGTTAAGGAACTTAATGATTTAAATGACACTCTTGAGCACAAAGTTTCTAAGCAAACGGCAACATTATCCAAAGCCAAGGAACATGCCGATTCAGCTAATGCTGCAAAATCAGAATTTCTAGCAAGTATGTCTCATGAAATTAGAACACCTATGAATGGTGTTATCGGAATGCTTAGAATGTTATCTAAGAGTAAATTAGATACGGCTCAAAAAGAACATGTAAATATTGCAAATAATAGTGCCACTTCACTTTTAAGTCTTATTAATGATATTTTAGATTTTAGTAAAATTGAAGCAGGTAAATTAGATATTGAAAATATAGAATTTGATATTTATAATGAACTTAGAGAATTCATAGAACTTATGAATTTTAAAGCAGAAGAAAAAGGTTTAGAACTTATACTTGATATGTCCGAACTAGCAGCAAATATAATTATTTCAGATCCCACAAGGTTAAGACAAATAATGAATAATTTAGTAAGTAATTCTCTTAAATTTACTCATAAAGGTCAGGTTAAAGTTAATGTAAGCTTAAAAAAGCAGAATGAAACAAGTGCCATCTTAATAGTGGAAGTTGAAGATAGTGGCATTGGTATTCCTCAAGAGAAGATTGATAGTTTATTTAATTCTTTTTCTCAATCAGATAAATCTACTACAAGAGAATTTGGTGGTACTGGTTTAGGACTTACAATTGCGAAAAAATTATGTGAACTTATGGGTGGAAATATAAAAGTTCAAAGTGAGCTAGGAGTAGGTAGTAAATTTAGAATACAAATAGAGGTTGGGTACAACGAAGACTCTCAAATGGTCCAAAATAAAGCTGAATCCCAAGCTTTAAATTATAAGAATGAGGTTAAATTACTTTTAGTTGAAGACAACAAAACAAATCAAATGGTTGCCGAGGCTATATTAGAAGAGTTTGGCATAGAGATTGACATAGCCAACAATGGTAAAGAAGCTATAGAGATTTTACAAGCAACACCAGCAGGAACATACGAGTTTATTTTGATGGATTGTCAAATGCCTGTTATGGATGGTTATGAAGCAACAAGAAATATTAGAAGTGGAGATGCTGGAGATATTTATACAACTATACCAATCATCGCAATGACGGCAAATGCAATGAGAGGTGATAGAGAAAAATGTTTTGAATATGGGATGGATGATTTTATAACAAAGCCGATTGATTTAAAGTTACTGCAACAAGTACTTGTTAAGTGGATTGAAGATAAGGATGTTACCCTTGTGGTGTAATTTATCAATCTTTCTAAATCTTTGATTAGCAAAGTTGGCACTTTGTCTTGGGTTTATAATAAAAGCATATATGTTTTTATCAGCACAGAATCGTTTTAATAATGCCGAATAAGAACCTGTAGGTTCAAAAATAATGACTAAATTAGCGATGTTTTTTTTTAAGATTTTTTCAATTTAGAGTACAAAGATATTAAAGCTTTTTTACTATTTTCTATACTAATATTCTCATCTTTGATGGGGGTATAAACTTGTAGGGTCGCTTTTGAAACATCAATTCCGATATAATTAAACATAAGAACCTCCTAGTTTTAGCACCCTAAGAGTATTTCCTCACTTCGTTCACGGCAAGAGTTCGTTAGGGTGAAGTTTAACTTCACCTGAATAGCCGCTAAACCTAATTTCACCTCATAAAATTCAGTCTGGAAATATCCGACTTAGTTACCACTCAAATTTTTAGTTTAGCTATCTGACTGTGAAACAGACACAATAGAATTGGTCTTAGGGGTGTATCAATATGCTAAAGTACTCTTCTTGTTTTAATTATAGCTTTTTAAAGCATTGCTTACTATATGAGAGGTGTAGCTCAAAAAAAGAACATCCGAGTATAGTGCATAAAATTTAATTTCTTGATGCTCAGTCAAACTATCATTTTCGTTTTAAGAAAATTTATCGAAGGTATAATAACTAATTTATGTCATATACCCTATCACAACATAAGATTTACCTTAGTAACTAGAGAGTAAAGCTCTGGCTACTAAGGTAAAATATAAACTGGAATGTCCCCTATAAAATAGACAGACATGTCACATCTTGCTTTTACTGTTGCATTTAAAGACCTAATTTACTCCTTTTTATAATTAGATCACAATATAACATTATTTTAGTGAGTTAGGCACTAAGATAAATACTCTATAAGAATATAGATTAAATATATTTCATGGGGTGCATATGTCTAACTTAGATTAAGAGGGTAAACTACAAAAAGTGGAGATTCACTCACAGGGTTTTAATTTTTGATGCTGTTACTATTATACATATATCAAAAGAATTTGTAAATTTATATGATTATTTGTAGTAATAAAGTAGCTATAAGGCCCTAATATAGGATTCTATGTGGTGGTGGAGAAGGAGAGATTCGAACTCTCGGTAGAATTGCTCCTACGTGCCCTTAGCAGGGGCATGGATTCGGCCACTCTCCCACTTCTCCATTTGAAGAACGTAATTATAGTAATAATTTCATAATACTTAGCTTAAAAAGTTAAAATATGTCATTATAAATATAAAAGAACAGGATAATTACGATTAAAGTTGTTCTAAAATCCTTTGTACTACATCAGCAGGATTTTTAGACTGATAAATAGGACGACCGACAACTATAAAGTCAACACGAGCTTCTTTTGCAAATGCAACGTCAGCTACTCTCTTTTGATCTCCAGCATCTTCACCAAATGGTCTTATGCCAGGAGTTAGAGTCATAAACTCTTTAGAAGTAATATCTTTGATTGAAGCTGATTCGTAAGCCGAGCATACAACACCATCAAGCCCACTGTCCATTGCATCTTTTGAAAACTGGTCAGCTTTGTCTGCAATACCTTTTTCATATACATCTTGAAATTCATCTTCACTAAACGATGTAAGAGCTGTTACAGCTAAAACTATAGGACGAGACTTATATGAGCTCAAACGCTCCATTACAGTCTGCATAGCTCTCTTACCTGCACTAGCATGAACATTAAACATATCAACACCGAGTCCCATTATTGATTCAGCAGAATCAGCCATAGTATTTGGAATATCATAAAGTTTTAGGTCTAAAAATATTTTAAAGTCAGGGTTGATTTGTTTGATAGCTTTGAGAAAATCTTCGCCATCACGTATGTACGTACGAAGCCCGACTTTTAGCCAGACATCGTGTTCTTTAATCTTCTCAATTAAAGCTAGATTTTCTTCTTGTGTAGATAAATCAAGTGCAACACATAATTCCATAATTTTCTCTCTATTTTTTAATTACAAAATTATAACATTTCTAATCTTTTAAAGACTAGCACTCAACCATTGATTCTATTTTAGCAACTATAGCTGGATCTTCAAGTGTTGATATATCTTGAGTAATCTCTTCACCCTTAGCAATAGCTCTTAGAATACGACGCATAATTTTACCTGAACGAGTTTTTGGTAAACCTGGTACAAAAACTATATGATCGCACATAGCTATGGTTCCAATCTCTTGTTTTATAATATTATTGATAGCTTTTACTTCCTCAGCTGTATCTGTAATATGATCATCGGACTTAAGTACAATGTATGCAAAGATACATTCACCTTTAAGACCATGTGGTTTTCCCACAACTGCAACCTCTGCCACATTTTCATCTTCATTTATAACTGCTTCAACTTCAGCAGTTCCCATACGGTGACCGGAGACATTTATAACATCATCTGTACGACCCGTAATCGTGATATATCCATCTTCGTCATATCTTGCACCGTCACCTGTAAAGTAAACAGCTTTACCATCTTTTTTAACATCACCAAAGTATGACTTAACATAGCGTTCTTTATCACCCCAAACGCTACGAATCTGTGCTGGCCAAGGTTTGCTGATACACATATAACCAGTCTCCCCTACTTCAGATTTCTCTCCAGTTATTGGGTCTAAAATCTCAGCAATTATCCCAGGAACAGGAAGTGTTGCACAACCAGGTTTAATAGGAGTAGCACCTGGAAGTGGTGAAATAACATGCCCACCAGTTTCAGTCTGCCAGTAAGTATCTACGATTGCACATTTAGAATTTCCAACTTCTTCATAGTACCATCCCCAGGCAGGAGGGTCTATCGGCTCACCTACAGTTCCAAGAACTTTTAGAGATGACAGGTCATATTTTTTAGGTTCATCTTCACCCATTTTATGTAAAACGCGAATAGCCGTAGGAGCTGTATAAAATTGATTAATTCTATGTTTCTCAACCATTGCCCAAGGACGTCCTGCATCTGGGTATGTAATAACACCTTCAAACATCAGTGTTGTCGCACCCATTGCAAGTGGTCCATAAACTATGTAAGTGTGACCTGTAATCCAACCAACATCTGCTGTACACCAAAAGGTATCGTTCTCTTTAACATCAAATACCCATTCCATAGTCATCTGAGCCCATAAAATATAACCAGCAGAATTGTGCTGAACACCTTTTGGTTTACCCGTAGAACCTGAAGTATAAAGTAAAAATAGTGGGTCTTCTGAGTCCATAACTTCAGCTTCACATTCAGAGGATTTGCTTTTAATAAGCTCGTGGTAAGAATAATCACGTCCCTCTTTCCAAGTTACATCTTCATTATTTCTCTCTACAACAAGAACTTTTTCAACCGGTGTGTCACCTTCTAATGCAGCATCAACAACAGGTTTTAACATATATGGTTTACTCTTACGAAATGCACCATCTGCAGTTATAACTACTTTTGCATCTGCATCTTCTATTCTATCTTTAAGTGCCGCAGAAGAGAAACCACCAAATACTATAGAATGGATAGCCCCTATTCTTGCACAAGCTAACATTGCATATGCAGCTTCTGGGATCATAGGCATATAGATAACAACTCTATCACCTTTTTTTACTCCAAAGTCTTCTTTTAAAAGATTTGCAAAACGATTTACATTTCTATACAGCTCAAGATAAGTAATAGTTTCAACATCACCTCTATCACCTTCAAAAATTATGGCAGCTTTGTTTTTTCGAGTATCTAAATGTCGGTCAATACACTGAGCAGATACATTAAGCTTACCGCCATCAAACCACTTTACAAATGGAGCTTCTGACTCATCTAAAACATTAGTAAATGGTTCAATCCAATCAAGCTTTTCTTTTGCAAAATCTCCCCAAAAACCTTCATAATCATTTATAGCTCGGTTTTGAAGAGCATTATACTCATCCATACTACCTATATTGGCACTTTTTGAAAACTCTGGATTTGGTTGAAAGATTTGTTTTTCTGACATTGTGGATGTCCTTATTGTTTTAATTAATTAAGAAAATTATATCAAGAGAAAATTATTCTCTCCTTCGAGATATAATATATAATATTTAGTTAATGCTCAGTAGCACCTTCAGCGCCTATTCCTGTCTGACTTCTAATAAACTGAGCTTCAAAAGCTTCGCGCTCTTTTTGTGCAGACTGACTATTATCAGTTATAGAAATGAGATAAATAGAGATAAAGGCAACACTTACCGAAAAGAGTGCTGGATACTTATATGGAAAAATTGCTTCTGCATTTGCTAAAATATCTACCCATACAATAGGGCCAACTACCACCAGAACAACCGCCGTTGCAAGTCCTAAAGAACCTCCAACAACAGCACCTCTTGTTGTAAGATTTTTCCAGTACATAGAAAGAATAAGTACAGGAAAATTAGCAGAGGCTGCAATAGCAAACGCAAGTCCAACAACAAATGCAATGTTTTGCGTTTCAAACATAATCCCCATAATAATAGCTACTATACCAAGTACAACTGTCGCTATCTTAGATACTTGCATCTCTTTGTGATGATCAGCATCACCATCTTTTATAACTGAAGCATAGAGGTCATGACTAATTGCCGACGCACCTGCAAGTGTAAGCCCTGAAACTACAGCAAGTATAGTAGCAAATGCGACTGCAGAGATAAAGCCAAGAAAAAGATTTCCACCTACTGCGTGCGAAAGATGGATTGCTGCCATATTATTTCCACCAAGGATTGGACTTCCTCCATTTATCGCTTGTTTTGCCACATCTAAATACTCTGGATTTTGATATACCATTACAATAGCACCAAAACCGATTATAAATGTAAGCATATAGAAGTAACCTATGAAACCTGTCGCATAAAAAACTGATTTTCTAGCTTCCTTTGCATCACTAACTGTAAAAAAACGCATAAGTATGTGTGGTAAACCAGCTGTACCAAACATAAGTGCTACTGCAAGAGAAATAGCAGATATAGGGTCACTTACAAGTCCTCCTGGACTCATAATTTCTATACCTTTTAGTTCTACCGCATGAGAAAAGAGTGATTCAAAGCTAAAATCATAGTAACTCATAACAGCTAATGCCATAAAGGTAGCACCCAACAGAAGCAAAAATGCCTTAATAATTTGCACCCATGTGGTGGCAAGCATTCCCCCAAATGTAACATATAAAATCATGAGTACACCAACTAAAATAACAGCTATCTCATACTCAAGTCCAAAAAGAAGTTGAATAAGCTTTCCGCTTCCAACCATCTGTGCAATAAGGTAAAGAATAACTGTAGCGATAGAACCAAATGCAGAGAGAATACGAATCGGTGTTTGGCGAAGTCTGTATGATGCAACATCTGCAAACGAGTACTTACCTAAGTTACGAAGAGGCTCAGCAATCATAAATAAAATAATAGGCCAACCCACTAAAAACCCTATGGAGTAGATGAGTCCATCATACCCTTTTAGATACACAAGTCCAGAGATACCTAAAAATGAAGCAGCAGACATATAGTCACCAGCTATAGCCATACCATTTTGAAGGCCTGTAATACCTCCACCTGCCGTGTAAAAATCTTTGGGACTTTTTGTGCGTTTTGCTGCCCAGTAAGTTATGCCAAGTGTAGCCCCAACAAAGATGACAAACATCGCAATTGCCGAAATATTTAGAGATTGCTTAGTTATCTCTCCTTCAATAGTTCCAGATGCAAATACCACTACCGACCCTAGAATTAAAAATAAAAATGATCTTGTTATATTCATATTAGTCTTCTTTTATTGTGTTTTTAATTTTATTTGTCAAATCATCAAACTCATGATTTGCTCGTCGAGTATATATTCCTGTAAGGATAAATGCCAAGACAATAACAGAAATTCCAATAGGAATTCCTATACTTGTTACTCCGTCTGAAAATAAGGGAGTAGCTAATAGAGTTGGATTAAATGCTATTGTTAATATAAAACTAAAATAGACAACGAGTATCAAAATAGATAATTTTATTGCAAAACTGCTTCTTGTTTTTACAAGTTTTTGATAATCAGGATTTAACTTAATTTTTTCAACGAGTTCTTTATTCATGTTCTATCCTTAAAAAGTGTAGTTAGCAATGACTCTGTATTCATCCCAACCTTTATCACCTGTAGCTGTTTCATAATACTTTCGTGGAAAGTTTCCACGAAGATGTAATGATAAGTTATCTACAGAAACAGGAGAGTACTTAATATGAAAACCGTGTTCTGTTGCCGTTCGAGCAATCCCGTAACCACTATGTTCATGCATCTCAAATGCTATATAATATATACTAGTAGATAAATTAGCACCTAGATCTTTAAAATTATAAGAAGCTGCAACTTTACTCGTTTTTGTACCTGCAATAAATTGATGACGAGTAACCATTCCGTGAGTATAAGATGGATTACCACCCCATGGTGTTATGATTGCATTTGCAGTTCCAATTTTGCCACCGGCTAAATCACCTGCACTATTCTCAGTTGTTTGAGAGTATGCTATATGAGCATTAAAGTTTTCCACTTTAGCACCAAACATCACTCCTCCATATAATCCATTTACGTCTCCAACTAAATTATCACCAACACCATTTTCACTTATGATTTGTCCAGATACATAAGGATGTACTTTATCACTTAATAAACAAGTCCAAGAGTAGTCTACTTGTCCATACACTATATTTACCATATCGTATGCATAATAATCCCAAAGTTGTGCTTTAAAGGCCCCATCTTTATAAGTAGCTGAAGCGACTGAAACACCTGCTGTATCTTGACCTATTGCATAGCCACCCATATTTAAAAATTTTCCAGTCTGATTTTTAGTATCTACTGCCGAGTAACCTGAAGTAACTGCAAGAAGTGAGTTCTCATTATCTTGTGCAGGGTTATATACACCACCAAATGTACCTTGAGCAAAACCATTTATATGCCCAACTACTAAAGTTGTATTTGGAATATCTTTATTTACTACTAAATATGCATTAAATAGGTTGTGTATCATTCTAACATCATCAGAACCAGCCATTGGAGTGTTGAGTTTTTGGCGACCACCTTTAAAGGTAGTTTTTTCATACTTATATTTTATATATGCTTCACCAAGCATTGAGTATGACTCATTGTTTATTCCAAAAAGTGTTGGGTCTTTATCTGTATAGTTTAATACTGGAATCTCATTTGTTGTGTAAAATGCACTTGCAAAACTCAGACCTTTATAGTCTGCTGTTTCAAACTTTAAGTGTCCACCAAGGGCAGTTGCATTACGATGAGTATCTGCTCCCGAAGAACCTTGATATTGTCTATCTATATAAAATGCACGAATCTCACCGCTTGCTTTACCCTTACTAAACATACTACTTAAATCATCTGCCCCACTCAATGATATGGAACTAATGAAGGTCATTACACCCATTGCTATATTTCTTTTCATTTTTTTTTCCTAGATTGAATTATATTTTGTTTTAAACTTACTTTAAAGAGATGTAATCATCAATAGCTATAAAAACATCTTCAGTAACTTCAAGATACATATCTAAAAGCGATAGTGGGAATCCAAAGGATTCTAACTTCACGAAATCTTTATATGTCACCAACAAAGAATCACAATCATCCCTTTTAAAAATATCTTCAATTTCACTTTTAATAAATGTATGATGATCTTCAAAGTAGTTTTTACTGACTACTTCTGGTAAGTACTCATCTAAACGTGCTGGTCGAGCAATAGCTGTTACAAGAGACATTTTACTAGTGTCGTCTTTGAGATTCACTATACGTTTGCAGTCAATGCCATCTCTTAAAATCACACACTCTTTTGATTTCCACAATCTTTCTCTAAATGGTCCAGCAGGTAAACAAAAATTATTTTCACTATTTACTTCTATAAGTAAATCTAGTTTTTTTATAGAGTGCTTTGAGTATCCATCGTCTAAGAATACTATCTCTGCACCCATCTCTTTGGCTCGTCGTATAGCTATTTTTCTATCTTCACTTACTATGACTATGGCATTTTTAACTAATTTAGCATATATCATAGCTTCATCGCCGCTGGTTTTCACATCACAAAGTATATTGTCAAAGTCTTTGACGATATGCAAGCCTTTAGACTCACGACCATAGCCACGTAAAATTATTGCTGCATTTTCATACTTTAAAGATAAAGCCGTTACAAGTGGTGTTTTTCCACTTCCTCCGACATTTAAATTTCCAACACTTATAATTTTTATGCCGAAGTCTTCTTCTGTTTGAATTTTAAAACGAAGAAACATCATAATGCAATATAAAAAACTAATAGGGGATAATATAGATGAAACTATTTTCTGAAAAAGGTTTGGATTGTAGAAATATTCTTCAACCCAAAATACGAAAGACTTTTTCAAGAGAATTTATACTCTTGTTTTTGCTATTTTTTTGATCTTATCAACAACTGTTTTAACATCTGAATCACTCATACTCGAGTAAATTGGAAGTGATAAAACTTGTTGATATGCACGAAGTGCAACTGGAAAATCATTAACACGTAAAGAGTATTTAGCCTTATAATATGTAAGTAAATGTATTGGTATATAATGTAAGCCTGTTCCAATCCCATTTTTATTTAATTCTACAGCAAATGAATCTCTATTTTTATCAACTTTAATAACATATAAAGAAAAAGGATTCTCATCTCTAAAAAGTTGTGGCACTGTAATGTGATCAATATTTTCTAGAGCTTTAGTATAAATCGCGGCTATCGCTTGTTGTCTTGAAATTTTATTATCTTGTTCAGCCACAATCGCTCTTATGTAAGCTGCGTTTAACTCACTCATAGAGTAATCATTTCCAATATCTACAACATTATAAATATATTCCAGAGCATTTTCATCACGTACTATTGCATGGTTTGCTAAGAGTCTTGCCCTATCAATAATCTCTTCGTTATTTGTTACCAGCATACCACCAGTACAGATATTTTTCTTCATATATGGGGAAAAGTTAAAACAGACTATGTCTGCGCCATTAGAACCTATCTTTTCACCATTATATGTAGCTCCTAATGCATCACATGCATCTTCTACAATTTTCACCTTATAGATTTTTGCCATATTATATACTCTGTCTAAATCAACACTTAAACCACCTAAATGTGTAATGATAACTGCTTTAAGTTTTTTTGACTTATTGTCTTCGAGATATGCTTCTAGTTTATCAAGGTCAATGTTATAACTTGCTTCATCAATGTCAATAAAAACTGGTTCTGCATCAAAATGACGTACAACTTCAGGAACATTAGGATGTGCATTTACACAACATACAACCTTATCTCCGCGTTTTAAGTCAAGTGCAAGCATTGCAAGATGCAATGCCGAAGTACCATGAGAAGTTGCAAGAGCATACTCTGATCCTGTATACTCAGCAAAGTCTACTTCTAATTGTTCTACTTGGTTTACCTCTTCGCCATCAAGTGCATCACTTACATTTGAGTGTGCATCTCGGCTACTTTCGTACTTATTAAATGGTATTTTCATAATATTTCCTTTATAAAGTTATATCTCTTGGATAATTAAAATCATGGTTTAGTGTCCTTGATGTTAATTTTGCGATCACTGGCATTTTACGCTTAAAGTGATTTCTAAAAATTCTTTTTATTATCATGTCTAGCATATTTGCATCAACACCTATTTTAACTATTTCATCACGAGTATGTCTATCTTCTACATAAAGCTTCATCGCTTTATCTAACTGGGCATATGTATAGCCCAAATCATCTTCATCACTTTGTCCATCCCATAAATCAGCAGATGGTGGTTTAGAGATAATACACTGACTGACATTTAAATACTCTGCAAGTTCAAAGACCTCACTTTTATACAAATCTCCAATGGGATTTATAGCAGAAGAAAGATCTCCATATAAAGTACCATAACCAAGCATAAGTTCACTTTTATTACTTGTTCCTAGAACTAAAGCATTTTCACGAGCAGAAATATCAAAGAGAGTAGACATTCTCATTCGAGACGAAAAATTTCCTTTTCTAAGATTATCTAACTTCGGATTCATATCTTCATAGGCTTTTAACAAAGGCTCTATTGAAGCTGTTTCTATATTTAATGAAAAGTCTTTACATAATGTATCTGCATCATCCAATGAACTCTGAGAAGAATAATGTGAAGGCATTTTAACACAAAGTAAATCATTTCCAAATACCTTATGTGCCAAAACTGCAACTACTGCAGAGTCAAGTCCACCACTCAAACCAAGTACAACTTTTTTGATACCTGTTTTCTTTACTTCATCATTTAAAAAATGCTGTAAATAATTTGAAATTTGTGAATATTTATTCATACTATTGTCTTTAACCTTTAAAAAATATTAAATTTTCTTATTATAACTAAGTTTTGTTACAAATAATCATTTAAGCTAATAAGCAATACTATATCAATAATAAATGAAATTTCTGGAGCTTATTATGCCACTAAAAATCATTATTTTCATTTACTTTCATTTTGCGACAATGATACTAGCAAATGACACTATAGGAAAAGAACTTTTTGCAGAGGCAAATTGTATGGCATGTCATATTGAGGATGATTTTTCCAAGAGAAAAGACAAATCAAAGAACTTTGTAAAACTCCACAATTCAGTAACGGCATGTGCATTTGGAAATGATGTAGGTTGGTTTGATGATGAAGCCTTAGATGTATCAAAATATTTAAACAAAAAGTATTATAACTTTAAAGAGAAAGATTAAAACTTCTCCCATTATAGTCAGATTTATTGACATTAATCAACTTAACAGTTATACTATTCCCTAATACTGCTTTAATGGATAATAGATTATATGAAAAACACTCGAAAAAAAATTCTAATTGTTGATGACAGCAAAGTTGTGCGAAGTATGGTTAAAAAAGCCCTTGATGAATGTCAAGAAATTGATGCAGATCTCATTTTTACAGAGTCTTATGCTCAAACACAAGAGATTGTACAAAAACACAGATTTCACATTGCAATTTTAGATGTCACACTTCCGGATGCTCAAAATGGAGAGGTCATTGACCTCTTAACTGAACAAGATGTGCCAGTAGTTGTTTTAACGGGAGGCATAAGTAATGCCAGTAAAAATATAATCCTCAAAAAAAATATTATGGAATATATTACTAAAAGTAACCCTCAGAGCCTTGACTACATTGTTACTATCGCGAAACGTATTCTTAAAAATTATGATGCACATGTATTAATTATCGATGCTTCTAAGTCTTTACGTTTATTAACAAAATTAAGTTTAGAAAAATTAAATCTTTGTGTACTAGAAGCAAAAAGTGCTAAAGAAGCGATAGAAATTCTACGAACTAGTGAACAATACATTCCTCTTGTAATTACTGATTATTCGCTGCCTGATATGGATGGTATGGAACTAACTATGGAACTTCGTCAAATCTATAGTAAAGATAAACTTTCTATTATAGCACTGAGTGGTAGTAACGATCCTATTATCGCCAGTAAATTCCTACGTCATGGAGCCAATGATTTTATAAAAAAACCCTATACACATGAAGAGTTTTCTCTTCGTATTAATGTGAATCTTGAACTAATTGATCTCTTTAGACAAAGCAAAGAAACAGCAAGTAAAGATTTTTTAACAGGATTATACAATCGTCGTTTTTTCTTTGAAAGTGGTATTCCAATTTTAGAAAAAACAAAACGTAAAAGTCTCTCCATTGCTGTTGCAACTATTGATATAGACTTCTTTAAAAAAATAAATGATACATATGGACATGATATTGGTGATGTTGCAATTAAAGAAGTCGCTAATATTCTAAAAAAACATTTGCGAAGTAGTGACCTAATTGCTAGATTTGGTGGAGAAGAGTTTTGTATACTCCTTGATGATATATCAGAAGAAAAAGCTTTAAATAAATTTGAAGATATCCGTGCCGCTTTTGAATCAAATATTTTATCTGTTTCAGGGGCAACTATCTCTTACACTGTTTCAATAGGATTATATTATGGTAACGCTTGTTCTCTTGAAGATATGCTAACTTTATCAGATAAAGCACTCTATGAAGCTAAAGAAACAGGTAGAAATAAAGTAATTATTCACAAAAAATCTTAAATATTATAATTTATACTTATTTATTAGCATAACATATAATATTTTAGCTAAACTTATTACCAAATTACATAAAAGACAGGAATTGAAATGATTAGATACAACGATATATCAATAAAAATAAAAATGTTACTATTGGAAGTAGTCCCTTTGATCGGACTAGTCTACTTCTCTAGTTCTCTCATTATACAGAGTTATGACGAGAAAATGAATATGCATGGTATTACTAAAATTGTTCACCTAACTACAAAAATGAGTTCATTGGTGCATGCTATACAGACTGAACGAAGTGTTACTACTGGTTTTCTTGCTACAAACGGGAAACAATTTACTCGAGCACTACATGTAGATAGGATGCATGTAAATGAAGAACTCCTTTCTTTTAAAGAATATGTAGACACATTAAATATGAATGACTATACAACAAAATTTCGTACGACAATAAAAGATACACTGAGTCAGCTAACTCAGCTTAATATAGTTCGTCCTGAAGTAACAAATAACAACATTAAGTTAAACGATATTATGCACTATTTCTCAAATATAAATGGTGCATTTTTAAGCTCTATCGCTGAAATAGCTAAAATGTCTACAGATGCAAAAATCTCTATGGAACTTAATGGATACAGTGCTTATGCTTTAGCAAAAGAAAGAGCTGCTGCTCAAGAAGCAGTACTTAATTTTGTGCTAATTAAAGATGCTTATCCAACCGGTGTGAAAGATCAGGTAATTTCCCTAAAAGCGCAAGAAGAAAGATATATGAACTCTTTTCTTAAAAGAACAGATGATTCTAATGTCCTTGTTTATCAACAAAAAGTTTTATCATCACATATAACTGATGCTGAAAAACTCTATGTTAAAGCTACTGAGAAAACAAAAAACTTTGGTGTTGATAGCGATGAATCCTTCAACATTCTTCAAGAAAAAATCAATATTTTAAAAGATATTGATGATCATATTATTAACTACCTTTTAACAGAAACTACAAATAAGATGGAAAAAGCTAACTCAAAATATTATACTTATCTAATTATAATGATAATTGTATTTTTAACCACATTGTTAATTCCTATTTATATAGCTAGAAGTATCACGTCTTCACTTCATAACTTTAAAATAGGACTTACCTCTTATTTTGCTTTTGTTCGCCGGGAACAAGACAACACTCAGCCGATAGATATCGACTCAAAAGATGAGTTCGGTCTTTTAGCCAAAATGGTAAATAGTAACCTTGAAAGTATTCAAGCTGAGCTAAATAATGACTCACTTTGCACAGATGAAGCTGTAAGTGTTTTAGCGCAAGCAGAATCGGGTTATATGAACCACAGAATATCTTCCAGAACGGAAAATCCACAAATTGGAACATTTATAGAGTCTATAAACAACTTAATGGATACATTTGAAGAACGTATTGGAAAAGATATCACTAAAGTTTTGGAAGAAATTTCAAACGGAAACCTTAAAGCAAGAATAGAAAATGAGTACGAAGGGCTTTTCTCAGAACTCAAAGAATCTACAAATAATATTGCTCAAACAATAGAAGATTTATTTAGTGAATCTGGAAAAGCTTTAAATAATATCGCTAAAGGTAATTTAGAAACTCGTATCACAGGTAATTACCATGGTGATTTTGAAATTGTAAAAACTTCTATCAATGACCTAGTTAAAAAACTCTCAGAGATTATTGAAGGCATAAATATTGGTTCAACTCAGATGCAACTCTCTTCATCAGAAGTAAATTCATCGAGTCAGTCTATTTCTCGTGGTGCAATTTCACAGGCATCTTCACTAGAAGAGACAACAGCTGCTATTGAAGAAATGAGTGGTGCAGTAAGTGAAACTTCAAAGAATGCAAACTTAACAAATAGTATAGCAGAGTCATCTGCTGCACTATCAATAAAGGGTGCAGATGCTGTTGAAAAAACAGTGAATGCGATGCAGACGATAGCAACACGTATACAAGTTATAGAAGACATAGCCTACCAAACAAACCTTCTTGCACTAAATGCTGCTATTGAAGCAGCTCGTGCTGGTCAACATGGAAAAGGCTTTGCTGTTGTTGCGGCAGAAGTTCGTAAGTTAGCTAAACGCTCACAAATAGCAGCGACACAGATTAGTAAAATCACTAAAGAGAGTGTTATAGTCTCTGTTGAAGCAGGTGATATGATTAAAAGTGTAGTCCCTAAAATAGAAGAGACAGCAAAACTTATAAAACAGATTGCTACTGCGGCTAAAGAACAAGACATTGGAATTGGACAGATTAATCAAGCTATGAATGAACTTGATAAAATAACACAAATTAATGCCACATCTTCACAAGAACTTTTAACTGCATCTGAACAACTTAGTATTCAAGCAAGTGAACAAAATGATCAAATGAGCTTTTTTACACTTTCAAGTACAGCGAATACACATCAAAAGCCACTTAAATTAGCGAATCAAATGAACACGAAAAGTTTAAACACAACTACAGATAAATTAATTTCTGCCGAAGAAAGTGATATTGATCTTCGTGAATTTGATATATTTGATTAAATAAAAAAGGAATAATATGAAACTATTAGTAGTCGATGATGCAAAATTAATACACTTTATGGTGAAAAAAATTTTGAAAGAAGCTGGAATTGATGGTATAGAAATTCAAGATGCCTTTGATGGAAATCAGGCTGCAGATATTGCTAAAGAATTTAAACCAGACTTAGTTTTACTTGATGTTGTAATGCCAGAAAAAGATGGAATTGAAGCTCTTAGAAGCATAAAAGAAGATAACCCTGATGTAAAAGTAATCATGTTAAGTTCAATGGGGACAAGTCAAAAAGTTTCTGAGGCATTGAAACTTGGTGCAAACGCTTTTATTCAAAAACCTTTTGATGAAGAAGAACTTTGTGCTCTTTTTAGAAAGGAAATGTAATGGGAATTAAATTTTTTGGGCATCACCTACTTGATGAGGGAAAATTAACTGCAGAACAACTTTCAGAGGCTGTAGATTATCAGAATTCTAAAAATCTTTCTCTTGGTCAAATTGCAGTCAGAGAAAAATTACTCACTGCAAAGGAAGCGGAACTGATTAACAATAAACAGCAAACTCTAGATAAACCTTTTGGAGAAATAGCAATATCACTTGGCTTACTATCAGAAATAGATACTGATGAGATCTTAGAAACACAAAAGCAGGAAAAAGTATACTTTGGAGAAGTACTTATTCTTAAAGGATTTATGAGCGAAGAACTAATGAATAAAGAGCTCAATAAATTTAATCAAGAACAAGAAGAAGAAAGTATAGAACTTAATGAAGATGTAGATGATATTGATCAAGATGCTGTTATAAAAAACACTATTATTGTTTTAAAAACACTTTATACTCGTGTAATACATGACCATATTAAACTAGTCGCTATTAATGATAAGTATAAAGAAAGAAGTGGTCTAATAGCTCTTCAAAAAATGAGAGGTAATCTTAATTTAGACTTTGCAATACAGACGGAAGACTCTCTTTCCTTTGCTATATCTAAAGAGTTACTCAGAACTGAATTTCATGAAATTGATGATATCGTTCAAGATATTATATGTGAATTTGCAAATATAGTTCTTGGAAATATCGCTGTTAAGTTTAATGAGTGGAGTGTAGATGTAGACCTAACTCCCCCCTCTATAATCCCTGAAGAAATATTTCATATGCAAGAATACAACACTTTTGACTTTACTACAACACATGGAAATTTAACACTTTATCTAAAAATATAAGCTATTAATATTTATTAATAGCTTTAATTATCTCATAAATGGAGAGTTCTTCCTTAGCACTCCCCATATCCCATGCAATTTTTGCCATTCCATATACAACTGATGTTTGTTTATTCTGAACATAAGTATTTGCTCCGCTATCAAGCATATTTTTTAATCCTTTTGCCCCATCATTTCCCATGCCTGTTAGTAAAAAACCTATGGCATTAGTTCTAGCGGACTTTGAAATTGAATTAAAAAACACATTAATACTTGGACGATGCGAATTTACTTTTGGAAAATATTTAAGCCTTATGAAGTACTTACGATCCCTTTTCTCAACCTCTAAGTGAACACCACCAGGAGCTATATATATAGTTCCCATCATGACTATGTCACCATCTTCTGCCTCTTTGACAAGACTGTTTTCACAAAGTTCATTTAATCGTTTTGCT
>Ga0233441_1000494_pt1 | contig 47060 bp, 42 predicted proteins | sample SI_123_September_4_FD_182781 | JGI IMG/M metagenome (GOLD analysis project Ga0233441, IMG submission 182781) | Seawater microbial communities from Saanich Inlet, British Columbia, Canada - SI_123_September2016_135_MG | ecosystem: Environmental > Aquatic > Marine > Inlet | place: Canada: British...
AGAAATTCCCGTATTGTCTGTTCATCGACGGTATAAAGCTGTCTCTCAAGTGATTTATTTTCAGAAATTTTAGTTTTTAATGAATCTAGCACTGATTTTAACACTTCTTCAAAGGCTTGTGTATCTACCTTGTGTAACACGGAGTGATCAATCAAGTATGAAATAGAAGCATCCACATCACCAGTGTGAGCCAACAATCGTACAAATATTCCATAAATAATCTTGGTCATGGTATCTTTGCTTGAGCCCAATTTCTTCCAGGTTTTATTGATACTGGACCCCGTCTGGAGATATACTTCGAAACACTGTTGGTCTGTTGGTCCTGAGAAAACAATGTCTGTTTCATTAACGGGATCAATGTCTTCATCATTAACTAACTGTAAGTCTTCAAAGCATTTCGGAACTTAATAGCTGAAAGTTAAGAGACACTTTCGAGTTGTCCAGTTCATTATCCTAGCACCTCTGTGTGCTGCTGTTTTAGGTTAATTCGCTTCCTCTGTTGAAGCGTTTTATGTTTAATAATCTGTCTCTGTGTTAAGATCTTCTCCTTTCTTCCAAAGTACATATCTGCCGGGGTCACATTATCAAGCGACTCATGTAGCCTCTCATTGTTGTAGAATTCTACCCATTTGGCGATCTCCTGTTCAAGATCTCCAGGCAGGTAATAGTTATCCAGTTTGATCACATTCTTCATGGATCTGTGGTACCGCTCTATCTTGCCTTGAGTCTGGGGATGATATGGTGCTCCACGTGTGTGATCCATGTTCTGTTCATTGAGATACTCTTTCAGCTCACCAGAGATATAGCAGGGGCCGTTATCTGAGAGTAGACGAGGCTTATGCTTCACGATGACCTGATCTGTCCCAGTCTCCGCGATAGCCATGTCCAGAGTTTCCTGGACATCGGAGGCATTCATGGTGGTGAACACCTTCCAGGATAGGATTCGCCTGGAGTAATCGTCAAGGACAGTGGACAGGAAGAACCAGCCCCAGCCGATCACCTTGAAGTAGGTGAAGTCTGTCTGCCACATCTCATTGATCCTGGTGGTTGGGTTCTTGAACTTATCACTGGCTGCCATGACGATGTAGTGAGGGCTGGTGATGAGATCATAATCTCGTAGGATCCTGTATACACTGGACTCAGAGATATAATACTTCTCGGTATCTGTGATATGCCAGGCTAGTTCCCGCGGACTCATCTCAGTCCGTTCCAAAGCGATGTCTTTGATTCTTTCCCGCTCCTCATCAGGGATACGATTCCAGAACTGTCTAGCACAAGGCTTTGCATCAGCAAGGCCATCATAGCCGTTTTCATTGTAGCGACCATACCAGCCATAGAATGTACTGACTGGAACATCCAGCTCTCTCAGAGTCTGTTTGGCTGGTAGCTGAGATTCTTCCACAGTGCGGATAATCTCATACTTCTCAGCCTGGTTATATCTCATATACCGCTCACTTCGATACCCTGACCAACGCAGCTTTTTTTTAACACATCTGCTCTCATAGCAAGGCTGGCATATAGTTGTTTTAAGTGATTATTTTCATTCCGGAGATCATCAACTTCTGTACTATTCGCTTCTCGTACTATGTCACCAGCGAGGCGCTTCTTACCGGCTTCAAGGAAGTCTTTGCTCCATTTATAATACAGGTTCTGGGCAATGTTCTCTTTTCGGCAGATTGAGGCAATGGTCTCTTCACCTCTCAAACCTTCCAGTATTATTCTGATCTTTTCTTCTGCTGAGTATTTCTTGCGGGTGTTTCTACGTATATCTTTAACGCGCTTTTCTACATTTGATTTTGGGCTCATTTATATATCCTTTTTTGCTTTCAGGATAACCCAAAAGTATCTCTTACAAAATCATGCTATTTGTTCTGAGTTGCTCTGACAGGATACACGCTGTTCTGCTTGTAGAAGTTTATTCCCAATTACGGTTACTGGAGAGAACAGTAGGTCTATAGGAAAGAGAACAACAATAATAGGTTCGTTACTAAAATCATTGGTTCTGACAACAAGCGAGTGATCCTTGAAACCAATGTGATGAAAGGTTAATTCAAACTCAGCATCCATTGTTACAGGAATAAGAAATTTACCTTCACTATCACTTATTGTAGAAAAATCATTATCACTATTTTGAATGTGAACATTTGGTAGAGCAACTCCATTGTCATCGATAACTTGGCCTCTGAAATCAGAGATGTTGCCATATACGCTGGTAGTAAAGAATAGCACAAGTAGGCAACTGACCAATCCAGATACGATTCTATTAGAATATATTTTCATTTGCCAGACTGACATATAATCATACTAAAATGTAGCCATTTATGGTATTATTGCAAAGGTATAGCGTATTCGTTAATCTACTTTATGTCGAATATAGTCTTATGGTAAAAATGCCTGATACTCTTCGACATATTTATTGTGGAATTATTCATACTTGCCCCTCATGATGAATGCTCCCGGCGGATTTTGAATATATCCTACAATTGAGAACAACTCTCCAGTATAGTCAGCAGATTTGGACCAGGCGTTTCCCGCTCCAAAAGTTTGGGTAACTATGTCACTAACAGTCCATGAAACACCGTTAAAATGGGCTACCTCGCAATAAGTACTAACCATGAAAACATTGTTAGAGCTGGCCGCAATTACCCGTTCAGTCTGAAAATATTCATCCTTATCGTCGTATGTACTAGATGCGATAAAAGTAGAAGATTTTGTAATAATGTTATATTTCCACAAACCAACAAATGTTGATATATATGCTGTATCGGCATAAATACTCACATTGAATACTGCGCCGTAATCATCAGACCCTTGTAAAAGATTGTCTATTTCATAGATCACCTCCCAATTATTATCTTTATATTCAAGGACTTGATTGCCCCACCAATTAGTATTTTTATAAGCAATGGCATACATATATTCCCCATCTGGGGTACCATCAATGTCTATTAGATCAACATTCGTCCCGCTCGCTATTTTAGTAAAGGTTGTTCCATCATAATGAACAATAGTGCCTTTACCTCCAACGAAATGAATATCTGAGGAAGACATTCCCCAGGCTTTTATCACACCACCTTCATCAGGGGTCAAGATTCCCATGTCCCAGAGATGATATAATGTCCATTCACCCCCATCCCAGTGCATTGGTGCACCTGAACACACCCAAATATCATCATCTGCAAAATATAAAATATCATCCAATTCAACAGACCCAGCCCCAAAAGCGTGATATGTCCATTCATTCCCATCCCAATGGGCAGCATTGAAGTTCTCTTTACCCGTACCATTGTAGCTCGAGTCAGGGTCAGGCATGATTATTATCCCCACTACCCAGATATTATTCTCATCGATAATGACTACATCACGCAATCGACTACCATACAAACCAAGGATATCAACTTCTCCGGCAAATCCGTGACTAGTGGTATCCATGGTTGTTACTGTGAGAGCCTGTGATGAGTCCTGGATTTCTCCATTCTCAGTAAAGTATGCGATGTATGTGTAGTCTCTATTCGGATCTAGGCCACCATCTATTATGGTGGTATCAGAACCCGCGACCGCATCAATTTGTACAATGGAGTCATTTTGGCTCAATGCAAAACCCCAACTCTTAGTTGTGTCTGTTACACTGATTTTCAGTGTAACAGTAGTTGTCCAAGTATCAATGAGTTCCAACGTAATTGTAGTATCTCGGTCTTCTTCTGGATCTGGAGGATTAGGACAACCAATCAGAACTAACAGCAGTAGTGGAAGTAGGTATTTCATTTAAGTACTGAAATGTACCCTATTAGACTAATTAATCAAGGCTGATTGTGATGCGGATAATCTGCTATATGTCGAGTAATCAATACGCTTAAATCGCAGATAATTTCATTTAATCTGCAAAAAACCCACGATAAATCGCAGAACTTTTCATTTAAACTGCAAAAAGTGAGTTTGCCAAAACCGACCACAAGCATGTGTTTATTCATGCAGTTATCGTAGTTTTATTTAAAATCCATAACTTTCATTTAATCTGCACCCCCATACCAGAGACCAAATATAGATTAACAGCTACTAACAAGGCAGCGATGAGTGCTTTTCTTTGGATCTTTTTACGAACTCTTTGCGGTCTTAGCGGTTAAAAAGAAGGTATTATCCTTGCGGAGGTTTAGAACCTACGCAAGGTGGTCAGATGAAATCACTCTTAATCTTAAAGAAGTATTCTTTAGCAGCTTCATACTCATTTTCGATAACACCATCCAAAATGGCTTCTTCGATGGCGTGTTTGATCTTTCCAACAATGGGTCCTGGTTCTACACCCAGTAGTTTGATGATCTCATCGCCTCTTAAGGGAGATTGGAACGCCCGCATGGCATCTTTTTCTGCCACTTCTTCAATTCGATCCATGACTCGATCAAAATTGCCATAGTATCGTTTTACTCTGCGCGGATCCTTGGAGGTCACATCAGCTCTGACCATGATCATCAGGTCTTCCAGATTGTCTCCTGCTTCAACAATCAGACGGCGAATTCCTGAGTCAGAAACACCATCCATGGCTAATGCAATAGGCCTGAGATGGAGACGAGTCATGCGTTTCAGGTAGGCCGTGAGTTTACGGGAAAGACGCATGCGTTTACCCACCTCATTGAGCATCTTCCGGCCAACTTCTTCATGACCATGATAGCTCCAACCGGTTCCCTCAATAAATTTCTTAGTGGCTGGCTTACCAATATCATGGACTAGCGCTGCAAAACGGACTTTCATTTTATCCGAATGCTCCGCTGCATTGTCCACCACCTTTAGAGTGTGATGAAAGACATCCTTATGGCGTTGACCATCGCGATCCTCTATGCCACCTAAAATAGCTACTTCAGGAAATACCAGATCAATTAAGCCGGCATCCCGCATGACATAAAAACCAATGGACGGTTTTCGAGTTTTTAGTGTTTTAATGATCTCATCTGTGACTCGCTCTTGAGACACAATTTTGATTCGATCTACTTGCGATTGCATGGCTTCCAGAGCTTCAGGGACCAGGGTAAATTCCAATTGAGCTGAAAACCGAGCTGCCCGCATCATCCGCAGAGGATCATCATCAAAGGTTTTGACAGGATCCAGAGGTGTCCGCAATATCTTATTCTGAATATCCTGAAGACCACCATACTCGTCAACCAACTCACCAAAGTGATCAGGATCCAGATTGAGGGCCATGGCATTTACGGTGAAATCCCGCCGACTGAGATCACCCTTGAGATTTGTATAGACTACTTTAGGTTTACGAGAATCTGATTCATAGGTTTCTGTCCGAGCCGAGGCTACCTCAATGAGAAATTCTCCATAAGGGATGAGGGCAGTGCCAAATTCTCCATATTCAACGATGTCTGGGACTTTAAGATGTTGGCCCAGTTTGCGGGCAAATTCTACTCCATCACCGATGACCATGATATCAACATCTTTACTGGGCGTGTTGAGAACGAGGTCGCGAACAAAGCCGCCGACAGTATAGCATTCCAGTCCTGACTCTTTGGCCAGATTTCCAGCATCCTGGAGGACACTTAGGATATTCTGTGGTATTCTCGTTAACATACTCGCTGAAGATAATCTGAAATTGATTGTCGCAAAGACTCCAAGGTTCATAAAAAAATATTTCTCGAGGGAATTGAGGGAGATCCTTCACGAAGCCTGCACTGAGCGAAGTCGAAGTATTCAAGGATGACTAACCAATGGGTTTTATTGGGTAGCAATAGAAAATTATTTTGCTAGCTAGAGGCTCCGACTACTTTGGGGGCATGATCAAACGGAGCATAGGATTGAGTAATATATCAGCACTATTGTTGTTAACGATACTTCTAATGCAAAGTTGTTCTGTGGTGTTTCCTGTGATTGCCCCCTTTAAAGATCTACCTCCACCCACTGGTCCACATGCTGTTGGGACACGAGTTACTACCTGGGTTGATAGCACAAGAGATGAAACTTTCACTACTGAAACAGACTTTCGCAGGATTGTTGTACAGGTCTGGTATCCTGTCGGTGAACAAAACAATGGAACACCTACTTTTTATATAGATTCCCCCAAGTTAAGGATGCCGGCATTGGCTAAACAACTGAGACTGCCAGTCTTTCCAATCAATCATTTTGGCCGAGTAAAAACAAACTCCTACTCTAACACAATGGGAGCAGATTCCTCGAATCAGTATCCGGTTATACTTTTCTCTCATGGACTGAGTGGCATGCGCTACCAAAACACCTCTCTCATGGAGGAGTTGGCAAGCCAGGGTTATGTTGTTTTCGCTGCAGATCATAGCTATGGGGCCAATATTACTATCTTCCCTGATGGTGATGTTGCTGAATATCGCGTTGGAAGAAGACGTGTCCTATCGGCTGAACAACTGGAACATATCGATCTTTCTCAACTATCTATTCTGGTCAGCGACCTGAGCTTCATGATCGACCAGCTAAGCGGTAATCGCCAGGATCCTTTTCTCGAAGGTTTGTCGTACGACCCGGGAAACATTGGTGCTATTGGACATTCATTAGGGGGGGCCGCCGTGATCAATACCATTGTGGAAGATGACAGGATTGATGCAACATTCGTACTGGATGGATGGTATATCCCGATTCCCGACTCAGTGCTTCTCAGCGGCGTTGAAAAGCCCTTTTTCCATCTGGGACAAAAAAAGTGGAAAGACCCAAATAATTATCCTCGAATGGATCGTCTCATTTCACACAGCAGTGGTCCTGTATATACGCTTCTTATCCCTGGAACCAAGCATACGGACTATACTGACATGCCCCTCTTTACTCCGATTTCGTTTTACATTGGATATACCGGTGCCCGTGATCCCATTGGACTCAATAATCTGATTCGCAAAAACGCAATCAGCTTTTTTGATACGTATTTAAAAGGTACTAACCCGAAAGCCTTGAAAACTTTGATCGACGCAGAGCGAGGTGCCAGCAGTTACATCTTCCTACCGCCAGCAGCAAATTAGGTTTATTGCTTCGGTACAGTGAGAGCGACAAAAAAGGTATTGTCATTGTCGCGCCTGATTAAAAGCAATACCAGATCTCCCTCATCATACGCAGCTAGGCTCTTCTCAAAATCTCTCTGTGATTCGATCTTCTTTAGATTTCGAACATTGGGTCCCATTTCCTGGATCACCTGACCCACTCGAATATTTTTCTGAAATGCTTCACTGTTTTTATCGACGGAGATGACCTGGGCACCGGACGTCCCACTTGAAAAACCATAAGCACGGAGATTTTTAGTGGTAGCAGTTTCAACCTCAAATCCAATATCTGATTTTTTGGCTTCAAATGGACCAGCCGCAGATATCTCTTCCGGCATTTCTCCCAATTTCACTGTTAGATTTTTTGTTTTACCATCTCTCATGATCTCAAGTTTCTTTTTCTGACCTGGTCTTTGAGTTGAAACAAACATGGGTAATTGAGACGATGTTTCAATAGTATGATTGTCAAACTTTAGGATAATATCACCCGGTTTTAAACCGGCGTCCTCAGCAGGGCTACCTTCAACCACCTGTTCAATCTGGGCTCCCTGTGCGCGATCCATTCCAAAAGCCTCAGCAAGGGCAGCGTCAATTGGGCTGATATAGACTCCAAGCCAGGCTCTGGTAACATGTCCATCCTCTCGTAAATCTCCAACGATTCGATTCACTATGTTGACCGGGATTGCAAAACCAATCCCCTGATATCCACCATTACGGGATGCTATGGCAGAATTCATCCCTATCAGTTCTCCATCAAGGTTGACTAAGGGTCCGCCAGAATTTCCTGGATTAATGGCCGCATCTGTTTGAATAAAATCGCCAATATTCACAAGACCTGCCAATGAACGACCCGTGGCACTAATTATTCCCTGGGTAACGGTTTGAGAAAGGTTTCCGGAAAAGGGACTGCCCACGGCCAAAACCCACTCACCAACTCGAATCTTATCCGAATTACCCATTTTAATAGGCCTTAAATTTTTAGCATCCACCTTGATAAGAGCCACATCTGTTTCGGGGTCGGTGCCAATGATTTCAGCATCTAACTCTCTTTTATCAGCAAGTTGAACCTTGATATTTTCACCTTTTTCAACAACATGGTTATTGGTAATGATATAGCCATCTTTGCTGATGATGATCCCAGATCCTAAGGAAGTACTACGCATTTCACGATCACCATCAGGTAGAAACTGCCGAAATTGGGGCGGAAGCATATCCTGTAAATCTCTAAATTGATCCATACCTGGGTGCTTGAAAACATGCTCACTGGTGATAGTTACTACTGAAGGTGAAACTTTTTCAGCGATATCTGCAAAAGCATTGCTTAGAGATTTTGCCACGCTGACATCAGATGCTTTTATCTCACTCGGTGCAAGAAGTAGAATTAGTAGGGCAGGTACAACAAGTAGCTTATATTTATTCATATTGGTCTCTCCATTTTTTTTACATCCCATTCTATGCGTCGTATCCAAAAAGGTTTCAGTTAATTTTATGAGCCGTCAAGTTTAAGCTCACACCATTAGTTTTTAATCATGTTTATTTATTTCCACATTTGTCTCTCTGAAAAAGTAATTTCAGCGCTTGAAATAGAATATTTATAAACATACAGGATTAATAATGATCACCATCATCTCCCCTGCAAAAAGCGTTAATTTTAAAGACCGGGCTCCGACTGAAATATATACGCTTCCACCCTTCCTGCCCCAGAGTAAACAACTCATTAAAACCTTAAAAAAATATAAGCAAACTGAACTCATGGAATTAATGTCTGTAAGTGACCGAATTGCTGATTTAAATATAGGTAGATACCAGGCTTTCAAGCCACCCTTTGATCTAGACAATGCCAAACAAGCCCTATATGCTTTCACCGGAGATGTTTATCGCCACATGCGTATGAATACCTACAACGCTGAGACGCTTGAATTCGCGCAGAGTAATTTGCGTATTCTCTCCGGTCTCTATGGTTATCTGAGACCCTTAGACCTGATCCAGGCATATCGCTTGGAAATGAAAACACGACTCAAGACAGAAAAGGGCACCGATCTATATCAGTTCTGGGGCGATAGGATCACTAAAGCCATTACAGGTGACCTGAAATCGGATGCTTCGCCCGCACTGATAAATCTAGCCTCGCAAGAATACGCAAGAGTTGTGAACTTCAAATCGATCAAGGCCCCGGTCATTACTATAAATTTTAAAGAAATTGATAATGGTAAGGCTCGGACAATAGCGATTTTTGCTAAATGGGCCCGAGGCATGATGACGGATTATATCATTCAAAATCGTATTTCTAACCCTGATGATATCAAAGCTTTTAATTTATCAGACTATTCGTTTTCGTCAGGAGATTCCAGTGATTCTCAGTGGACATTTACCCGTCCCAGGCCTGAGTAATTCAGTTAGGACTGGCTTTCATCCTCAGCTGCAGCTGTTCTAAAAGGAATGGGGATCTGATGTTTTGACTTAGGTAACAGATCATAGCCAACTGCGGGTAGATCAATGATAAATTTTGTACCCTCCCCCTCTTGGCTCTCGATACTGATTATCCCATCATGCTCATCAACGATCCGCTTAACAATTGCAAGACCCAATCCGGTTCCCTTGCGTTTACCGGAGGTGTAAAATTCCTTAAAGGCATTCTGCTTGACTTCTTCAGTCATACCCGGCCCAGTATCCTCCAGAATTAGACGAAGACCAGTGTCAACCTCTAGACTGTGGACCTTAAAACTTTCGCCCTTAGTTAATACATCTAGTGCATTGATAGCAATGTTGTCCAGCACCCTAAAAAAGCGGCCTGTATCTATTCGAACGACGCCTTCAAAATTCAGATCTCGTTCAATTTCAATTTCACGTTCTTCAAATTTTAAATCCAGTGAGTCACAGCATTCCGCCAGATACTGAGCGGCTTCAATAGATCTCAGCTGCATCTGGTCACCACCTTGGGCGAATGTGAGCAGGTCTTGCGCCATAGTTGTAAATTGAATCACCTGTCGCGAAATAATATCAGCATATTGAGAAAGTTGAGCATGCGTATGCTTTTTCATTTTAATCAACTGAGCGTACCCACCAATGGTCGACATAGGATTTTTCATATCGTGTAGAATAGTAGATGCCATACGACCGATAAGAGCAAGACGCTCCTTGCTAATGAGAGCCTCTTGAGTCTCTTGAAGCATAATATTAGAATTCCGAAGCTCCTCATTTTCCTTTTTGAGGGTATTGATGAGTCGTTCATCGGTTTCACGAAGGAATTGGGAGATATTCTTGGCAACAGCCAGGGTAAAAAGAGGTACAGATTCAACCAACTCCAGGAATCCCTCTTTTGAAACAGCCAGAACACTGCAGTCAGAATCAGCAATCATTCCAGCACTACGGGGTTTATCTTCCAGAACAGCCATTTCCCCAAAGAGACCACCCACTTCATTGTAAAAACCAAGCACTTCGGATCTATCTTCACCTACTTGCTTTTCAATTCTCACTTTTCCAGCAGTAAGTATAAAAATATTGTCGCCCATTGTATTTTCACGAATAATCGTTTCTTCATGACTATACTGGCGACATTCTATTTTCTTGCTGATGTGTTTTAGTTCGTTGGTAGGGATATCCTTGAAGATTTGCAGTTCCTTCAAGGCTTCAAATGATGGGTTTTCCATTTGTTTCATATATAGCATCCCTTGGATAATTACTTGGTTCTTAAATTAATCCTAACACCCTTAATTCAAACCTCCATTCATGGACCGATCAGGGTTGGGTATAAAAAAAGCCCCCTCAGATCCTATTCTGAGAGGGCTAATGATACCTATTTGGTTTGGGTGCTCTCTAGCTTTCGCGAATAACAGCCTGAGCAGCAGCCAACCTTGCGATGGGAACACGGAAAGGAGAACAACTCACATAGTCCAAACCAGCTCGGTGACAGAACTCTACTGAGCTCGGCTCACCGCCATGCTCACCACAAATTCCTAACTTGATATCCGGACGAGTTTCCTTACCCAATTTGCATGCCATCTCCACTAATTGACCAACACCTTCTTGATCAAGAACTTCAAATGGATCGTTTTTCAGGATGCCCTTTTCAAGATAAACAGGAAGGAACTTACCGGCATCATCACGAGAATAACCAAAGGTCATCTGAGTCAGATCATTGGTCCCAAATGAGAAGAATTCCGCACTGGTTGCAATCTTGTCAGCAGTTAATGCTGCACGTGGAATCTCAATCATGGTGCCAACTAAGTGGTCGATTGAGTCACCTGTCTCAGCAAACAAGGTTTTGATCGTATCACGGACAATTTCTTCCTGCATTTTCATCTCAGTAAGTGTACCAGTCAGTGGGATCATGATCTCGGGTTTTGCCACAATGCCTTTAGCTTTGAGGGCCAATGCTGCACCCATAATTGCTTTGGTCTGCATAATAGTGATCTCAGGATAGGTATTCCCTAAACGACAACCTCTGTGACCCAACATGGGGTTGAACTCAGCAAGGTCTTCAACCTTTTCGCTGATAGTCTTCAGATCGACACCCATAACATCAGCCATTTCCTGCTGACCCTTTTCATCATGTGGAACAAACTCATGTAATGGTGGATCAAGCAGACGAACCGTAACAGGTAGATCCTGCATAGCTTCGAAGATACCTTCAAAATCTTTCTGCTGGATTGGCAAGAGTCTTTCTAAAGCAGCTTCACGACCAGCAACATCCTCGGCCAGGATCATTTCTCGCATGGCTACGATCTTGTCACCTTCGAAAAACATGTGTTCCGTACGACAGAGACCAATACCTTTGGCACCAAAATCACGAGCTATTTTACTCTCGCGTGGTGTATCAGCATTGGTTCTAACATACATGCGTGCATAATTATCAGTCATATCCATTAGCTTGCCAAAATCACCACTCACTTCTGGATCAATGGTTTTGATTTTATCTTCAAAGATCTCACCGGTGGAGCCATTTAATGAGACCCAATCACCTTGGCTAAAGACCTCACCATTTATGGTCATGGTCCGGGCTTTATAGTTAATCTTTAATTCACCTGCGCCTGAAACACAACACTTTCCCATTCCTCTAGCAACAACTGCAGCATGAGAAGTCATACCACCACGTGCTGTCAGAATTCCATTTGCAATGTTCATTCCCTCAAGATCTTCAGGTGAGGTTTCGATTCTAGCTAAAATAGCATTCTCATATTTATCAGCCTCATCAGCAAAGAATACCAGCTGACCAGTAGCGGCTCCAGGAGAAGCAGGTAATCCCTTGGTCAATACCTTCGCAGAAGCCATGGCAGCTTTGTCAAAAACAGGGTGGAGTAATTCATCCAGTTTATTGGGTTCCATTCGCATAAGGGCTTCTTTTTCATCAATGATGCCAGCCTCAAATTCTTCCATGGCAATTCGAACCATTGCAAAACCTGTGCGTTTTCCGCTACGGGTTTGAAGCATCCAGAGTTTACCATCCTGCATGGTGAATTCGACATCCTGCATATCTCTATAATGCTCTTCAAGTTTGTTCTGAATGGCATCTAGTTCTTCATATATCTCTGGCATGAGCTCTTCAAGAGATGGATATGTTTTTCTTCGCTCCTCCTCACTCACATTGGCTAAGACAGCCCAACGCTCTGAACCTAATTTTGTGATCTGCTGTGGTGTACGGGTACCTGCTACAACATCTTCACCCTGAGCATTAATCAGATATTCACCGTTGAAAACATTCTCACCTGTACCAGCGTCACGTGTAAAAGCTACCCCAGTTCCAGAGTTGTCGCCCATATTGCCAAAAACCATAGCTTGCACATTGACTGCAGTTCCCCAATCGCCAGGAATCTTATTCATTTTACGATAGTAGATAGCTCTATCAGTTTCCCATGAATCGAAAACTGCCATCACGGCTCCCCAAAGCTGATCCCATGGGCTATCAGGAAATTCTCTACCCGTTTTTTTAGTTACTGCAGATTTGAACTTTGACACTAAACCTATGAGGTCGTCTACAGTAAATTCTGTATCCAGTTCATAACCCTGTGTTTCTTTGAGTTCTTCCATAATGGCTTCAAAGGGGTCGATATCTTCTTTTGACTCTGGTTTCATCCCTAAAACAACATCACCGTACATCTGAACAAACCGACGATATGAATCCCAGGCAAATCGATCATTACCTGACTTTTTTGCTAATGCTAAAACTGCACTGTCATTGAGTCCCAGATTCAGGACAGTGTCCATCATACCAGGCATAGAAACTCTAGCACCGGAACGAACTGAGAGTAATAATGGATTCTCAGGATCTCCAAATTTTGCACCCATGGTGACTTCGGTCTGAGCAACAGCATCTTCAACTTCTGCTTTAATCATTGCTACTGTCTGATCTTGACCGATTTTATTATATTCTGTACAAACCTCAGTTGTTATTGTGAAACCTGCAGGAACTGGAATTCCCAGTCCACTCATTTCGGCCAGGTTGGCACCTTTGCCACCCAGGAGATTCCGGTAAGAAGCATCTCCCTCGGCTTTGCCTCCTCCAAATACATAAACGTGCTTTGTCATGATCAAATCATCCTTTCAAATCATCTATAATAGTAAGTGTAAATATTGTTGCATCGTGTCTCAGTTCTGAGTGACTAATATTCATGCGCTGAATTAAACGATTTTCCTTCCGTTTTGCCAGCAAATTCAACCAGCAAACAAATTCATCTTAAACTGCCTAATGTCAACTAAATACGGCGTGACGAAAAATGGTTCTGGCCTGGAAATATTGCATGTATTTCCTGCTTCCCTGTCTAGATTCTTAATAATATGAAAACTTTACTTATCTATGCTCTAAACCCTGAGGCGGGAATTATTAAGCAGTATTTTCCTGAAGCGTCTATCAAGTTCACTCAGCCAGGTATGGAGCTCTTGACCTCAAATAAAAACTTTGATCTATTAAGAACCGGAATTGGATTAGAACGAGCAGAAGCAGCCGTGAATACTATTCCAACACCGAATGAGTATGACCGTGTGATTCAATTTGGTGTCAGTGGATCTCTTGATGATGGTCTTAAAGTCAGATCACTGATAAGAGCCAACCGTTTTACCACAAGCAAGGGAGACCCCATTGAGCTGGAGCCCACCGTTCAGTCTCAGATTCACACAGGCACCTTTCACAGTGCTATTGACGTTGTGGCAGACGAGGCATCCAGGATAGAAGCTGCTTCACAAGGCGCAATGGCTGTGGACATGGAGTCATACGCAATAGCCAAATTCTGTAAGCAATTTGAGTTACCCCTGCTGGCATTAAGAATCATATCAGACCGAGCCGGGTCTTCAACTCCTGAAGAGTTCAGAAAGAATTTTAAGATCGCCTCCCAGGAACTCCAAAGATATCTCATAGACCACGTTCTAAATCTACCATAGGATGGACAATGAAGATTTCTGTTATTATTCCTACTTATAATAGAGCTGTTGATATTGAACAGGCAATCCAGTCAGTTCTCGGACAGACCTATCCCCTGCATGAGATCATTGTTGTTGATGACCACTCATCAGACGATACCGCAGAGGTGCTAGAATCTTTTGCAGACAAGATCATAATTATCAACAACAAAGAAAACCGAGGTGTTTCTTACTCCAGAAATATGGGAATCAAAGCTGCTACCGGTGATTGGGTTGCCTTTCTGGATTCAGATGATCGCTGGGATAAGGACAAGTTGAAAGCACAGAAAAATTATCACGAGAACAATCCTGAGCTACAAATCAGTCAATGTGATGAGATCTGGATTCGAAATGGTGTACGTGTGAATCCCATGGCTAAGCATGCAAAAGTTGGTGGCTGGATTTTCGAAGCCTGCATCCCACGCTGTATCGTGAGTCCAAGTACAGTCATCATTCATAAGGACATATTTCAAGATGTAGGACTATTCGATCCGGAGTTAATGGCCTGTGAGGATTATGATCTCTGGCTAAGGATCGCTCCGTTTTACCAGATTGGATATTTAGATGAAAAGCTAGTCACCCGGTATGGTGGACACGAAGATCAGTTAAGTAAAAAATATTGGGGAATGGATCGCTTCAGGATCACAGCTATGGAGAAACAGCTTTCGAGCAAGTTGAAGCCCCAATGGAAGACTACTCTTTTGAAAGAGTTGAGTTTTAAATGTGGGATTGTTGCTGATGGCGCGAAAAAAAGAGACAAGCTGGAAGATTCTGACCTTTACAGAGATAAGCAACAGAGCTATCTGGGTCAGCTTGAGAGCTAAATCGATTTTACCTTGAATATTTAATTGATTTATTCTACGAGGTCATTTCTAATACTGGCATACTTCAGGGTAGAGTAAAGATTGCGAAAAAAGGGCGGTTGCATCTTTTGCATGTGTTCCAGCGCCCCTTCATTATCATAATCAAATCGTTTAACATCCCATTTAGTGCCGGTGTCAGTCACATTCAAGAAGGCGACTACACCTCTCTTATCCTCATCAAAGGGGAGTCCCGTCGAACCAGGACAGACCACTCTTAAATTTCCAAATTTTTCGTCACGTGGTATGTGGGTATGTCCATGTACAAATACAAAATTCTTTGTTTCAGAATGTTTATTCTGTGCGTGATCGCGCCATTTCTTAGCCTCGTCCATGCTTGGTGGACTTTCATCTCGACCAAACCAGGCGTGGGTAAATTCAATATAAGTATTACCAACAATCTCAAAATGACACATTTTCATTTTTCTGATAAAGGCTTCGCCGTCTGATCCAATCTGTTCAGCAGTCCACTTTTCGTTGGCGACAATATCGATACATACTGGATCATCTGGATCCATGCCCTCAATTGTAGGTCTATCATATTCCCAAATACGTTCAACCAAGTAGCGGTCATGGTTGCCTCTGATGTAGACAACATTGTCAAGCGATTGTAATTTATTTAAAACCTCCACAGGAGCTGATCCTAAGGAGAAACAATCACCTAAACAGATGATTTGATCCACCTTATCTGTAGCGTTTATTATATCAATAGCTTTCTCAAGTGAGAAGATATTTGCGTGTATGTCTGTAATAATCGCGTATTTCATTGTTCATCCATCATTTTATGGTGTGGGCTGCACCCCGGCGGTAATATTTGCCCTTTCCCTCAGTCAGGCCATAAATATCTTAATTTAGCGCGCTAAATCAAATGTTTTAAACCAGCATGGGACTTATATCATAAGCAACTAATTGCAGTAGCGAAAAGGTTGCCTTGGTGGTAGTGTTCGAATATATTTGCGCCTGCATGAATTTGACGTCATAATATATGAAGAAATTGATAAGAGGAGATTCAATGAAACAGTCAAGAAACCTATTGTTATGGGTTGTGGGGCTCTTGCTTTTAACGGTCTTGGGGTGTGATTCCACTGACATGACCTCAGCAAAAGTTTACCTACAACAGAAAAACTATGAGAAAGCAGGGGAAATGTTACTTCTGGCTACTGAAAAAGAGCCACTCAATTCCGAACCTGCCTATCTGTTAGCTACAGAGATATACTCTCGTAGTAAAGACTGGGGTAAAACAGCTGAGTATCTAAGCAAATCTGAAGCTATTGATGAAAAATTTGCCGAGAAGATCAAAAATGCTCGAGAAAGATACTGGGTTGACAATTTCAACGCTGGTGCCAATGGTTACAATGCCATGATCAAAGCGGGTGCTGATAATATTGACGAAAAACTTTATGCAAAAACTATCAAATCATTTCAGAATTGTATCACTTTAAATCCTGACAAGCCAGAAACCTATGGAACTGCTGCCCAGGTTTACCTCTTCAAAGGAGATTTTGAAAAGGGTAAAGAATTCATGGTCCTTGCTGTAGAGAAAAACCCTAAAGACATAATATCCTTAATCAACCTTGGGAACGTCTACTTCAAAGACAAAGAGTATGATAAGGCGTTAGACCAGCTTAACCGGGCCATGGCGGTTGATCCTTCAAACCTGAATGCAATCAAGCAACTTGCTTTCATCTACGATGCAAAAGGCGAAAAAGATAAAGCTGCCGAGGCATATATTAATGCAATTGGTGTAGATCCAGAGAATACCGATCTACATTATAATCTGGGAGTTCTTTATTTTCAGCAAGAAAAGTATGAAGTTGCTGCCAGTGAGTTTATCAAAGTAACTGAATTAAATCCAACAGAAATTGATGGCCTTTTTAATGCTGGGTTGGCTTATGGACGCCTGAAGGATTTTACTCAGGCTGAAAAATACCTGGAGCTGGCCTACGAAATGGCCCCAGAAAGTATAGACGTTGTGCATGAATTGAAGATGGCGTACTACCATAATTACGGTACCAAATCAAAAAAATTCAAAGCAATGGACAAGGCTGAAAAAGCCCTTAAAAAATAGACATACATTCGCAACACATTAAAACCCCGCACCTTTGCGGGGTTTTTTGTTTCATTCACATCTTCCCTCTTTATTTTTAGTTAACAATTTTCACTATAAAGGAATCTATCATGCGTTTAATATCAATTATCACTCTCACTCTACTCATTTCCCTAACTGGGTTCGCCAAAAAAAAAGGAGCCCCACCCATGACAGCCGGTGCTCCCGGGGATAGAACCTGCTTTACCAGTAAATGCCACGCTGGGAATGATTTAAATTCAGACAAAGCCACCATCTTTATTGAAGGTCTTCCTGAAGTATACACTGCCAATGAGGTTTATGACATCACGCTCAGATTAGAACAGCCTAAAGCCAAAAAATTTGGCTTCCAGGCAACTGTTGCAGATGCAAATGGACACGCCGTAGGGACGTTAGTATCAGTTGAGGGCCAGAACACTCAGCTCCTGAGCGATGAAAGATCAAAATCAAGGACAGATAGACGATACATAACTCATACTAAAACAGGTATAACCGGTCCTAAAAAAGGAGTTTCTCCCACCTGGCAATTACAATGGAAGGCACCTGCTGATTCGGCAACTACACCCTCATTCTATTTTACCTTTAATGCTGCAAATGGGAACACAAAGAAAACGGGTGATTTCATCTACTCACGTTCAGTTGAAGTAAAATCAGCTCTAGACTAAGGATTAAAATACAGATGAAGAAAGGTAGGATCACAGGTCCTGTCTTTCTTCATTTTTCACATGTTTGAGCTTTCTAGAGATATGGATCCACACTAATTTCCAAGATATGTTAAATCAGGTATGCAGGAAGCTCGTAGGACTTGGACTGGTATTGGCCGTATCAGTTTATGCTCAGAAAATTCCTGTAAAAGAACCCCACCTCATACCCTTCCCATCCCTGACAAGTGGCCTCTCCTATTTTTCTCTGATCCCCAGCCAGAATATGATCCTAGCCCCTGGTTCTTCCACTGGGTGGACTATTGAGGACACGCTCAGACGAATTGCCATCACAATTGACTTGGAGTTAGTGCGCTATCGTTGGGGAGATCTTGTTTTTAACTCGGACCAGTATGATGCCTATTCCAGTTTAGGGTACTCCCTTTTCAATCAGGTCGGCTCCACCAACCTGCCTTGGGGTTTTCCAACTTCCTTTAAGCTCAACCAAGTTGGGTTCTCCGGCTTTACAATGAACCCCTTAATTAAAGAGCTCTATCTAGATCATAGGTTTATCTACAACTATAGTCATCGAGGTGCATTACAGGCTAACTTTGCAGCTGGGCTTACCAATCTAAGCTTATACAAAAACGGCTCCGGTGTTCGGATTCTTAAGTCGAACGGTTTGGGCCTCCATTTTGGTCTCGGCTGGAAACTTACCCTCCTGGGTAGGGCCGGTGAACGGATTCGTTTTGGCGTTGACCTTGGATACTCCCTGCGCAGCTTTGATATTGGTGAACAGGAGACAAACCTAACATTAAGTGATGGTACAAATGGAGCAATATCTCCCATCGAATCCATTTCGTTCAACACTCCCAACTTGAAAGTAAGTCTGGAGCTTGGTGAACGTTTATTCTCTGCTTATTCACCCTATCGAGATCCCTATAAACTTGGAATATTAAATCTCAGCGCCGGAACGGGATGGGTAAGTTTCCAGACAGGCACTAGTATTCAATATGACACCACAGGGGTTGCCTTAACCCTACCATTCTTTGCGAAGATAAGTCAAAATTATGATCTGCAGATCATCAAGTATAACTGGCCCTTTCACTTTATTAAACAATCAAATATCGATGGGTTTAGTGGAATGGGAGTACGCTATTGGCGGGTGACACAGCAAACAAAACTACCCACAGGATGGGCTCGTAATTTCACAGACGGATCTAATCAATATTCAGCGATGACATTCTCCCCTAAAGTGATCGATATCTATGTTGATCATGAGATCATCTATCCTATGGGAAAACGGCTACACGCAAAGATCAGAGCCGGAACTGGGTATGCCAATATGACTCTCTATGAAAATATTAGCTTAGAAAAAATTATCAAATCTTCAGCTATGACATGGCAACTGGGAGGTGGTTTTAATTACGCCTTTAAGGGGGATGGTAGTTCTATGGTGATCATTGGACTCAGTGCAGGATACTACCATCAAGCTTTCGATATTGATATGGGTACCTCAGATGTAGTGCCAGCTGATCCCATGGAAATTATGCCCATTACACATATCGACTTTAGTCAACCTGTGATATCATTTGATATCGGGTTAATCTTTGGCGGTGCTTCGAACGCTGCTTCCAGAGCACATCAAGCATTTAAGGAGAAGAGATTCACCGAGGCTCTTGAGATTCAAAACGACTTGCTAAACGCTTTTCCTAATCACCACAACAGTGAGATCATGCGATTAGAACGACAAATGATTGAGGATACGCTGGTCACACACTACTACCGCGATGCTTATCAGGTACTCTCAACTGGAGAATTGGACAATGCCTACTCACTGATTGAACGAGGAAAAGCAGCACCGACAAAAGGGGTTGAAGGCGCTATTGCAGGAATGAAAATAACAATCTCCGATCAATCCCTGGAAAAAGCCTCCGAAGCATTGAAACAACTTGATTTCAAAACCGCTGAAGAAATGATATTACTCGCCCTAAGGAGTGACCCAAGCTCTTTACCCGTAGCAAAAGTACTCCTTGCTCGATCCTACATTATTCGTGCGACCATTCTTCATCAAACCGGAACTTACAGTCGTAGTATATACTGGCTAAAACAAGCAGATGGTCTCACCGATCGCTACAAAGCGGTAACAGACAATATGCGGGAAAAAATTGGAGAAGGTCGGCTTGATGATGCTAATGAAGGAATCCGGAGGGAAGACCGTAAAATGGTCTATCAATCCATGCAAGACGCAAAAGCTCTCAATCCCGTTTTAAGAGATGTGGTCGATGAACATTTGAAAGACCTGGAGAAAGCGATCGAGTACGAAAGCGATCAACAGCTCAGCTCATTAAAACGTATGGCTCTTGACAATATGCTAGACGATGTATCTAGTCTTGACCCTAATAATTTCACCCCACCCATAGGGATGCAAGGAGCTGCCCTCTCAAATTATGTTGGACCGCCGACAAGAAGCTTCGAAGAAGGCGACTATGAACTCTGGACATATCCCAGACCCAATGGCCAGGAACTTTGGTTATATCTTCGTGATGGGATTATTGAGAAGGTTGAGATAAAATAATTACTGATTGTTGAGTCTAGCCATGTCAGAGCAGGTGATGACCCTTTAACCCTTGATAGACTTCTTGTACAATCACTTTTGTAATCCCCCAGGCAGGAACTGCCAAAAACATACCCAGCACTCCTACTTGAGAGCCAATCAAAATCAAGAGGATTACCGTTAATGGATGCATCTCCATTGAGCCAGAGACCACAATGGGTGAAATCACATTATTGTCTATCATTTGTACAATAAAGAACATGACAATAATATGGCCAATGTAATAAAAATTTGCTGCTGCAACAGGATCACCTAGATTATTGAACAAGCTGACCACGATTGCCGGAGCCATACCCATAAAGGGACCAACGAAGGGAATCATATTTGCCATGCCGGCTATTGAGCCAATCAAGAAAACACCGGAGATGTTTGCGTCAAATATCCAGTTTAATAAACTTAGACCAATAATCGATTGAATAGCAACCCCCAGAGCTGCCAATAATTGACCACGTAGAAAATTAGTAAGTTGCTTCTTGGTCTTATAGTTGATATTAAGGGACATCTCAAAATACCGATTTGGAACCATCCCGATAAGCCCTTTCATCATCCGGGCACCATCAACCAGAAAAAACATCGTTATGATCAAAATAAATACAATGGTTGCTAAGGTATCCAGGGCACTTGCCAACACAGACCCAAGCTGTCCAAAGAACTGGGAGGATAAATTTGAAAGGGTCTCAGTATCAAGCTGAAAACTAGGTATATATTGAGCAATTCTCGAATTTAAATCGTCTATCACTGCATTAAGAGAACCTGCAGTTGATTGCTCCTGGATCATATCTTTGATTCTGCTTACTTCTGCTAAGAGAGTGGGAATGCCTCTTACTATTCCAGTGCCTAAAATGGTAAATATCCCACCAAAGACTGCAAGCGCACCCCAAATTCGACGCAGGCCAGATGATTCAAGGCGATCAACTAAAGGGTTTAATATTGCTGTAAGAATGGAGGCAATCACAAGCAGAAAGACGGCATCCATCACCAGGGGAAGAGCCTTAAATGCTCCGGCTAATAGAAGTATTAGTAAAAAGAAATATACCAGAGTTTTAAAAAGACCCTGGTGAAAAAAGCGTACCGACTGGGGCGCTATTTCTATTGGGTCTTGATTACTCATCATTTCCAGTCTCAGAAATTTCTTCTAACAGACGGGAGACTTTAACCAGCTCACTATTTGTACTGCGAAGGCGAGTCGCCAAAACCTCTGACAACGAGAGAATGATCTTACCGCCTATGACTGGTTTGATCTTGAGAATCTCCATTAGATCCGGACGATAAAAGCCAATGATCGTACAGTTCTCAATAGCGGTTGCAGAAGCAGTCCTGGGAGAAGCATCCAAAAGAGCAATCTCACCAAAGAAATCACCCTCACCAAGCTCAGATAGTTTTTTGGGTTGTTGATTAGGAATATCCAGGAATATGCCAACGCGACCCTCTATAACAATGTACATCCCGCTGCCAGGATCACCTTGCTTAAAGATAGACTCTTGTGGAGCATAATTCCGTGTGTGTACGGCAGTTTCAACAATCTTAAGTTCATGTGATGAGAGCCTGCTAAAAACATTGACCTGAGAAAGGGCCATGTGTGCCTGACTGTGTTTAGGCTTTAACTTATCTTTAAAACTCTCAAACAAAGGGTAAGAGATTTTTGATTTTTCACTCATAAGGGCTATCCAATTAAGATATGTTGTACTTATTACGCTATTTACTAATTGAGATTCAAAATAACTATCAGCTTGTTAAATTCAAAAGATTAGATCATCATAAAGCGATCTCAAGTGGAAATATATTAGACTATTTTTCCCAGGATAAAACCAATCACAACACCAAATAAAAGCACTATGGTCAACACGCGCCCCTGCACAACACTTGATCCATACCCTTTCTTTACAAAAATAATAGATACAAAGTACCCACCGGCATTAAGGATCCAAAAGACAGGAATGGAGAGAACTTTAATTAGCAAGGGACCAATAAATGGAACCAATGTGATCAACCCAACTAAACCAGCAAAAGCATTCGAAAGGACACCAAGAATGACGAGTAGCCCAGCCATGACCTGCTTATCCCACTCGAATACTAACCCGGCATATACAAATACACTGGCAATGATCAGGAAGAGGAAAGTCTTCCAATACTCTGCTATTATGTTGCGTGTACGATCAAACATTCCAATCAGCGTCCTATCTGCTTCAGGACAACCGTTTTAGGAAATTTTCCAAATTGAGCTTGAGTGAAGGTCCCCTGGGAATTGACCCACAGAAGGAACTGGGTCCCCTCCTGGGCGATTACTGAAGTAAGAATATCATTTTTTTCGACTAATGATTGTCCACTTAAATAGTGTAGATCAGCCTGGATCAAGACTTCACCCTCTTTAATTTTCTCCTCAGGATGGGGACGACTTGTATCATAGCGAGTTGCTGTTGCCTCCCATATTTCCCCGTCAATAAAGACTGCTAATGTTACTGGGAAAAATTCCGATTCATTTGCTTTATTAGCCAAATAGTGGGTTGCTGAGAACACGGTATATCCCTTAGGAGGGAAATCTAGATTGTATCCATTAGAGAAATGAACCTTTTTACCGTTGGATGAACGTTGTGCATCAAGTTGAAAATTCATATCACCTTCGGATACCGTTTTTGACCAGCTCAAGGGCCAAAAGCTGTCTCGCCTGAAGTGGACATTGTAAATATTATGAATGGGATGAAAATAGGCGATATAGGGCTTTAATTGGTTGTCATATGAAATTCTCACGCTGGTATCATCTTCCACCCAGGTTAGGGTCATATTCAATAACGGTATCCCCAAATAGGATACCTCATATGGAATGACTATTGGGGCTTCAATTGCCATCACAACATTTATCGACAACAGGAAACCCAGTATACGATATAGGTTCTTACTCACGATTGAGGTTTCCAGATAAATTTTCCACGGAGTCCCATAAGACCAACATAGGGGATATAAATTGGCTGCAATATGAACCAAAGTGGATAGAGTTTTAGCAATGACCAGTACCCAAATTTACGTGCCCCCAATAGAAGTACAATTCCTTCATAAATGAATTTTAAACCCACGAAAAGCCAAAAGCTCCACTCCCCGAACACTATAAACCCGCCAATTAAAATCAAGATGTTAGCGAGGAATGCACTCACCAAAAAGATAAAAAACATGGGATCATTTCGTTCAAGACCTTTTGAATTTGATGACCAGCGAACCCTTTGACTTAAAAATTCTTTGAGTGAACTCACAGCGACCGTTCGAACAAAATGAGCCGGATCAGTATTGAATTTTGCTTTTAGCCCCGTTTTTTGGGGAATGGTCTGGACAAGATATACATCATCCCCTGACACTTTATGTGAAACAGGGTTAAAACCACCTATGGCTGTAAATGCTGATCGCCGATAAGCCAGGTTTCCCCCTGAGCCGCTCCATGCGTAGCCCAGATTCATCATCCCAGCATTGGAAACCACAATTCCTGCATAATCCAAGGCCTGGTACTCAGCGAAAATGTTTTCCGCCTCAACTTGCACGTAACCTACTAGAATACCAGTCTGTTCATCCATCTGGGAAACAGCACTGGCAACCCAACCGGCACCAACTCTACAATCAGCGTCAGTCGTTAAAATAATCTCTGCAGTCGCTTGTTTTAAACATTGGGTCAAGGCATGTTTCTTTGGTGTCATTTGATTGGATAAAGCGCTTATCCTAACAGGATGAACCTGAGGATGCTTCTTTGAAAACTGGTCCAGAAGAGACCAGGTTGAGTCAGTGGAGCGATCGTCTGCTATATAGACATTCAATTTGCCGTCATAGTTCTGATTAACCAAGTCTTGAAGTATATTGGGTAGGTTCTTCTCTTCATTTCTAGCGGCGATAACAACGGCTACATCGGGTAAGCTATCAATATCAGGATTGGTTTGAGTACGCAACAGACCCTTAGCTATAAAAAGTGTATACGACCCGTAGGTCAGGATGGCCAGGGCCAAAAAACTTATCAGGAAAAGGATCATTCTTTAAAGGATGAAAAAGCCTGCGACAACGAAGTAGACAACAACACCTAATATATCAACACTGGTTGTTACAAAAGGGCCAGTTGCTACAGCAGGATCAAGGTTCATGCGGTTCAGGATCACAGGAACCAAGGCACCTACAAATGCTGCGGTAGCCATGGCTAAAATTATGCCTACACCAACCGTAATACCCAATTCAACAGACGTCATGGCTCCCACCTCCATATAGCCTACCATGCCCAAAACATATCCAGCTCCACCCAGTAAAATGCCATATAAAATGCCAAGCATCAATCCAACCTGCAATTCCTTAAAAACGACCTGGAGAGCGGTAGTTGTCTCTACTCTGCCCGTGGCTATTCCACGAACAATAATGGTGGCCGTCTGGGTACCTACGTTACCAGCCATACCGATAATAACGGGTAAGAAGGCCATGAGCGCCAGAACTTGCCCTAAAGTCTCTTCATAGCTGGTGATAATGCTGGCGACTAACATCCCACCCATCCAACTGGCAAAAAGCCAGGGAAAACGCGTCTTAGCATTTGAGAAGGCGCTTTTCATGAGAATATCACGATCACGTCCAGCACCAGCCATCTGTAGAAAATCTTCAGTAGCTTCTTCACGGATAACATCAATGACATCATCTACTGTGATAATTCCCATCAACTTGTTACCCTGATCCACAACAGGTACAGCTAAAATGTTATATCTTGAAACAATATGAGCCACTTCTTCTTGATCTGTTAAGGGTTGAACGGCATGAACATGTGTCGTCATCAATTTAGACAATTTCATGTTCGGTTTGGAGGTAATCAGGTCCCTCAAAGAGATCACACCAACCAGGTGCTGACGGTCATCAATCACATAAAGATAGAAGACCATTTCCTGTTCATCTTGATTCTGGATAGAGGCAATGGCTTCACCGACACTTGTGTCTTCGTGCAATGCAAAGACATCAGGAATCATCAAGCCACCAGCTGAATTCTCTGGGTAGGCCATGAGGGTTTCCATCTCTTCCGACTCACTTGATTTGAGACGGTTAAGAATATCCTCTGCCATTTCTCCAGGAAGGAGTTGAAGGATGTCAGCTTCATCATCAGGTGACATGGCCTTCATCAGCTTCATGGTCTTTTCAATGGGAATTTCTGTGATAAGCTCCACAACGAGGTGCTCATCCATCTCAGAAACAACCTCAGCTGCATGGTCAACAGATGCGATGGTTAGAAAAGCTTCTATGCGCTCTTCTGCTGTGATATGACGAAAGATCATAGCCAGGTCAGCCGGGTGCAGTTTGGCCAACATATTTTCCAGATTGCTCTTGGCATGGCGTCGCAAGAGTCGTCTTACAGTGTCAATATGGAGATGTAGATCTTTCATAAGCTAGCAATGAAATTAAGCCGGATTAGTTAAGAAGGAAGGATGAATCTACCTTCAAACATTTAACTTCTAACTCCGAGCTAAAACGCTATTCCTTATTCCCTCTCCCCATAGTTTCGACTATGTTCAAACGATGAAGCAAGCTGACAGCATATATCTGGATCACGCAGCCGCTACCTTTCTATTACCGGTAGTCCAAAACCATATTTCCAAATGGTTACAGGACAAGACTGTCAATCCATCCAGCCTTCACTCAAAAGGTCGTCAAGCCGGAGCCATAATAGACAGAGCTCGCCGTGATATTGCTAAAGTTATCAACTGCAAAGCCAGTGAGATCATCTTTACCTCAGGGGGAACAGAAGCCAACAATTTAGCACTTATAGGATTGGCATCCAGTCTGCGGGAGAAGGGTCAACACATCATCACCTGTAAAACTGAACATCCATCAGTTTTGGAAAGCTGTAAACAGCTGAAATCTGAGGGATTCACATTTACCTATTTGGAAACTGATTCTCAGGGTCAAATCGATTTGAACCACCTGAAGAATGCTATCACAGATCAAACCATCTTGATCACATTAATGTGGGTCAACAATGAAACGGGTCTTATTCATCCAGTTGAAAGTATTGCTCAAATAGCCCAGGAATACGGTGTCATATTTCACTGTGATGCAGCCCAGGCTTTTGGTCATATACCGATTAGAGCTGATTTAATTCCAATCGATGCCATTAGCTTTTCAGCTCACAAAATTGGTGCGCCTAGCGGGACTGGCGCTCTGTTTCTTCGCAAAGGCACCCCTTTAAGAAAACAAAATCACGGCGGTGGACAAGAATCGGGTCAGCGCGCTGGAACCCAGAATGTACTGGGAGCATCTGCATTTTCACTAGCGGCTCAATACCATGATACTCATTTTAAAGAACACCTGCAGCACTACACAAAGCTGCTCAATCATTTACATAAAAGTCTACTCGCCATTGAAGAAGTTCAAATAAATCGTGGGGATACTGACTATAGTCCACACATTCTGAATTGTTCTTTTCACGATATAGATGGGGAAGCTTTGTTCATCCGGCTGGACATGAAAAACATTTCTGTATCGAATGGAGCCGCTTGTAGTTCAGGCTCTCAGGCCCCCTCTCATGTTCTCACCGCAATGGGCATGAAGGAAACACTGGCTCAGGCAAGTCTACGGATCTCACTGGGTATCGATACAACGCTGAAAGAGATTGATCACTTTTGTGAAAAACTATCTGAAATCACCCGTTCAATTCGTAGTGAGGCTCACTAATGCAGACAAGTCCTAAAAAAGTAGTTATTGCTATGAGTGGTGGCGTAGATAGTTCCCTGGCAGCACGACTATTGGTTGAGCAGGGCTACGATGTCATGGGAATCACTATGAAATTATGGGGCTATCTGGATACGGGTGGTCGTCCAACCCATGACAGCAATTGCTGCTCTTTAGATGATATTAATAATGCCAAGGCTGAATGTGCCTCATTGGGAATCCCACACTATACTCTCGATATGTCTGCTGAGTTCAAGCAAATTGTGATTGAAAACTTTGTATCTGAATATAAAGCGGGTCGTACTCCTAACCCTTGTGTCATTTGCAATACTGAGATCAAATGGCATGCCCTTCTCAATAAACTTGATGATTTGGGAGTAGACTACTTGGCCACAGGACACTATGCGCGAAAGGTCAAACATGAGCCTTCCGGAAAATGGGTTATTGGCCGAGGAAAAGACCAGATCAAAGATCAATCTTATGTACTGTGGGGAATTCGACCAGAAGATTTAGAGCGTACCCTGTTTCCTTTAGGCGATCTTTCCAAAGCTGAGGTTCGAGATTTAGCTGCTAAAGCTGATATGAGGACTGCTGATACACCTGAGAGCATGGAAATTTGCTTCGTACCGGATAATGATTATCGTCGCTTTTTAAATGAACAATATCCCGAAGTCATAGAATCATCTCCCAAAGGGGATTTTGTGAATGCAGAGGGAGAAGTCATTGGACAACACCAAGGTGTTTTCAATTACACCATCGGTCAACGCAAAGGATTGGGCCTGGCAACAGGAGAACGGGTTTTTGTGAATAAGATCGATGTTGAAAACAATGTGATCCAGGTTGGTGATAAAAAAGATACTGAGTCCCAGACCTTTATTGTGAATTCGTGTAACTGGCTCATTCCTGAGTCACATATTCTCGAGAAACCTGTAAAAGTACAGATTCGATATAATCACGATGCCAAACCAGCAACGCTTTCCTCTCTATCTGACACGGAAATAACTGTCACATTTATTGCTCCCGAAAGTGCGGTCACACCAGGTCAGTCTGCGGTATTTTTCCAGAATGATCAGGTCATAGGTGGAGGAGTTATTAAATCCGTTTAGATGGTGAAATCCATACCCTTCAGGAATCCTGGGATTAAATTCCTGGCAGAATGTGGACTAGATAATGAATACTAATTTAGCAGTTGTGATCATGGCGGCAGGAAAAGGAACCCGTATGAAGCGGGATGATATTCCTAAGGTTTGCAACCTTGTTTTAGGCAAGCCCTTGATCCAATATGTTGTTGACCAGGCCAAGGCTTTATCAGCCACCAAAATTGTCTGTATTGTTGGTCATCAACAAGATGTGGTCAGAGAGACCTTAAAAAATGAGCCCGTGTTGTTTGCAGAGCAACTTGAACAATTGGGAACCGGACATGCTGTTCTTCAAACTGCTAATATTCTCAAGGATTTTTCCGGAGATGTCATTGTCTTATCTGGCGATGTACCCATGTTAAAAGGTAGCACCCTTTCCGCATTGCTGGATAAACATCATAGTGGAAAATTTGCTGCCACTGTTTTGACAGCTCTTGCTGATGAGCCCAAAGGATATGGTCGTGTTTTACGAACTCAGGATGACCTCTTTGATTGCGTGGTCGAGCACAAGGATGCAACAGCTGAACAGCTAATGGTCAATGAGATCAATTCGGGTATCTATGTCTTTGACAGTACATTGTTGTACAAAAAACTCCCCGAGGTTAGCAATAGCAACGCCCAGAGCGAATATTACCTGCCTGATGTACTCCCATTATTTAAAAGTGAAGGAGCAAAGGTAGGGGTTGAAATCTGTGAAACTTTTTCTGAAATTCAGGGTATCAATACTGTAGATGAATTAAAGACAGTTGAAGATAAGATTTTAGCTTCCCGGGAGAGTTTATGAAACACAAAAACATGCACCTGATCGTAGCCCTGATAGTCACCATACTATTTGTTCCAACTGTACTTCAAGCACAGTACAAATCAGAAGCTCTTACAATCCCAGGACTATCAGCTGCGAGAACAAATAGCCCTATAAGTATCTTTGGTCTTGACCTATCCAAGATTGAGTTCGATAACAGTTACTCTATGTCAGTAGGATCATTTGGTGGCAATACTGTTGCAACTGGTTTGATTAAATCCAGCTTTAACTATACCATTAATCCCCAGGTCACTGTTCGTGGTTATGTAGGTCTTGTCCATTCCCCATTCTCGAGCTTTTCGCCAACTGATCAGCAAAGCTCATTTATTAATGGGATTACCAAAGACAATGTTGTCTATGGTGGAGAAGTCACATACAAGCCTAAAGAGAATGTATCTTTTCATATTGGAATTAGTCGGATTCCTTATAATCCATATAAACAGCTTTACTCAAACTATCCATTTTCGGCACGAGGATATTGATCATTTATGGCAGTTCTGAACTCTAAGACTTCAAGACAATCTAGACGCGCAACCAAAAAGAATCGTAAAAAACGACCAGCCCAATCAGCCGACATGTTGGTGAACTTCCTCATGCTCGCATTATCTGTATTGGTCCTGACCTTTATTTGGTCATTTTGGAATCGTCATACAAACAATCGTGCTGTTGCAGAGGAAATGCGTTATTACGCAGAAGTTCCTGCTGATGTCTCACCAGAAACATTAATCGCGAACAAGAAATATCCCAATGTAAGTGTCGAGATTCTCAACGGGTGTGGTGTAAGTGGTGTTGCAGCATTTTTCAAAGATATCGTTCACGAGAAAACTTTTGATGTCTTAAATACTGAGAATGCCGCTCATTTTAAGTACAATAATACAATTATTATCGCTAGGACGGATAATACAGAAGCGGCTTTTCAACTCGCCAAAGAATTAGGTCTCAATCGAGATCGAGTTAGCATTGAGAAAGATCTTAGTTTGGCAGTAGACATCACCATGATCATTGGTCATGACTATAAAACTGTTCCTGCTTATCAACAGAAGAAGTCATAGCCTAAATCCATTGCCTTCATTATTTCCACAAATAACACGAGAGAATTTTAAACACATTTATGCCTGATAATTATTCAGATTCTAAAAAATTTGCCATGGAAATTGGTGAACTAGCACTCCAGAAAAAAGCCGATAAAGTCAAGATCCTTGATGTTCATAAAATTACTTCTATGACTGATTTCTTCGTGATCTGCTCCGGTAATTCCGATGTCCAGGTAAAAGCTATCGTTGATCATATTGTTGACGAGGTTGCTGTAGTTGAACGACCTTTCAACAAAGAGGGATATGATACCCGTGAATGGATACTATTAGATTATATCAATGTAGTCGTTCATGTTTTCCATCAAGCCAGTCGCGATTATTACGATCTTGAACGTTTGTGGATAGATGCAAAGATCACTGAGCTCACTGACGATGATCAGGGACCAGATGCCAGCACCCCACTATTTGATAATCTATAAAACGAGCGATGGCGGGGCATGTTTACTTATTTAGAAAATTTAATCTCCACGCGTCTTAAGTCTTTAGGCTGGGACGCTGATCAACTTCAACTCTCACGACCCAAAAGTATCGAAAATGGAGATTGGTCAACTAACATTGCCATGATCTTGGCTCGTGATCTAAAAAGAGCACCTAGTCAGATAGCCCAAGAATTAATGACAGGTTTGGAATACGACTCAAACGTGGTTGAAAAATTCGAAATTGTCAATCCAGGTTTTATCAATTTCTTCCAGTCAGCAACCCACCTGACAGCTCAATTGCAGAATATTCTGGATAAAAAGGATGACTACGGGAAAAATGAGGAGGGCAAGGGGAAGACAGCTCAGGTTGAGTTTGTTAGTGCAAATCCCACTGGTCCTCTAACAGTTGGACATGGCCGTCAGACCGTATTAGGGGACACTATTGCCAGTATTCTGACTTGGTCTGGTTATGATGTAACTCGCGAATATTACTTCAATAATGCTGGTCGCCAGATGCGTCTTTTGGGAGAATCTTTAAAGGCCAGATACTTTGAATTGAAAGGTATACCTTCTCTCCTACCAGATGGTGGCTATGAAGGCAAGTACCTGATTGCTGTTGCTGAAGAGCTGCTCTCAAAAAGTCCTAACCTTGATATGGATACTGACGTCGCTCTATTTAAAGATTTTGCCGAACAATCCATTTTTTCAATCATTAAATCCAGCTTGGAACGCATCAACGTCAGCCACGATGTTTTTTATAATGAACGCTCCCTCTATGAAACAGGTAAGATTGATGAAGTGCTCGCAATTCTCAGGAAAAAGGATTTGATCTATGAGAAAGATGGGGCAACCTGGTTTAAAACTTCAGAATTGGGAATCGAGCAGGATCGTGTACTGGTAAAGTCAAGCGGTGAACCCACTTATCGTCTACCCGATATCGCCTACCATCGTGAAAAGGTGGCCCGTGGATTCGATCTAGTCATTGATGTTTTTGGTGCTGACCATATTGATGCATATCCTGATGTGCTTTCAGCTTTGAAAGTTATGGGCCTGAAAAACGAGCATATCCATGTTGTGATCCATCAGTTTGTAACCCTATTACGCTCAGGTGAAGTTGTCAAAATGTCAACCCGGAAAGCAAATTTTGTTACGCTGGATGAACTCATTGATGAAGTCGGCGCAGATGTCGTTCGCTATTTTTATATTATGCGTAGCGCATCAAGTCATTTGAACTTTGATTTAGATCTAGCAAAACGTCAGACTGATGAAAACCCCGTATTTTATCTTCAATATGCCCATGCTCGGATCTCAAGTATCTTTCGTCGAGCCAAGGAACGTGGACTCGAAGCAGACTCAGCAAGCGCTGACCTGTCTTTGCTAAATGAGGAATTCACAATTGCCCTGATCAATCAGGCATTGACATTCCCAGAGGTGATTGATCATTGTTTAAGGAGTCTGGAAGTACACCATCTGCCAACCTATTTATTTGAATTGGCAACTGCACTTCATAAATTTTACACCGAGCATAAGGTAGTTGATCTTGATAAGCCTGAGCTTTCAAAAGCTCGATTGGCTTTGCTTGAAGCAGTCCAGATCACATTAAGAAATGGCTTGCGAATTTTAGGGATCAGTGCCCCTGAGCAGATGTAATTAAAGCTACAGCCTGGATTTTTATATGAATTTCACTAGCACCCGACTTCAGTCGGGTGTTTTTATACCCATTAAATAGGTACAACCGTTTTAACGGTTTATTCTCTGGATTTTTCAGTAACGTTAAACTGTTAAAACAGTTAGCAATTGATTGTGTTGATTTTCAATCCCCGGGTTGAAACCCGGGGTTATTGATATTAATTGTTATTGAACGATTTACCCGTGTGAATCTGTGAAAATCTGTGGCAAAGAAGAATTGCTTCAACCCTCTTGCAGAAACTCTTTCTCGTACTCAGTTTCCAAATCATGCTTATGACGCAATTCCTCGTCAGCCATCATCTGAAAGAATGTATTCAAGTTTTTGTCATTTGTGAAGTGATCTGCCAGATCCTGATACATCTTTGCAGTTTTATCTTCCCGCTTGGCAGCTAAAATAAGAATCTCTTGAGTATTCAAATTCTCACTGAAGATAGGTTCCATCAAATAATCAGTCACCTTCAAATTTGCCGGAGGTAGTTCCAGGTATGCCTCAATATCAAACTGCTGCAAAGCAACTTTATGGACCGTTTCCATGTCCACCAATTCTTGAAATTTCTGCCGGGCTGCCTCATCTTTGGCCTGGTCTCGCGCAAAAGCATACAGGTCGATAGCTTGTTGTTCCATATCGATACAAAGATCAACTATCTCATTCATATCCATTGAGCTGATTTCGTCTTTTAAACTCATGCAACACTCCAGACTTTTGTTTTCAAATATTCATTAATGGCTGCAGCAGAATTTCTTCCAGCACCCATTGCCAAAATCACAGTAGCACCACCGCTGACAATATCACCTCCGGCAAAAACACCTTCCATGGATGTTCGGCCATCTTCATCAGCAACAATATTACCCCATTTGTTGGTAGTGATTTCCGGAGTGGTTTGAGCGATCAACGGATTCGATCCATTACCTACAGCAATAACCACCATGTCTACATCCATGGTGAATTCAGAACCTTCCATGGGTACAGGACGACGACGACCGGAGTCATCTGGTTCACCTAACTCCATTCGTAGACATCTAGCCGTAACAACATTGCCTTCATCATCACCAATAAATTCAATCGGATTGACCAGGTTCATGAACTCAACGCCTTCTTCTTTAGCGTGGTGAATCTCCTCGTTTCTAGCTGGCATTTCTTCTTCCGAACGACGATAAACGATGGAAGCCTCATCCGCACCCAGACGCTTTGCAGTTCGGACAGCATCCATGGCAGTGTTACCACCTCCTACAATAATGGCATGCTTGGCTCGATATAGAGGTGTGTCCCATTCCGGAAATTCGTATCCACGCATAAGATTTGAGCGCGTTAAAAATTCATTGGCTGAATAGACACCGTTGAGATTTTCTCCAGGAATATTCATAAAACGTGGTAGACCTGCCCCCAAGCCCAAGAAAACTGAATCATATCCCTCATCTTCCATGAGTTCTTGAATACTCATAGTACGGCCCACGATAAAATTCTTAACAAATTTTACACCCATAGTCTCCAAGTTGGCGACCTCTTTTCGTAAGATCGCTTTTGGTAAACGAAATTCAGGGATTCCATAGACCAGTACTCCGCCAAATTCGTGCAAGGCTTCAAATACGGTGACCTCATGACCCTCTTTAATAAGATCACTGGCAGCGGCCAAGCCAGCTGGCCCAGAGCCAACGATGGCAACTTTTTGTCCTGAGGGTTTTGGTTTTTCAACTCCATTAATAGAGCCGTTTCCATGTTTCAAGGCATAGTCAGCAACAAAACGTTCCAAGCGGCCAATAGCCACTGGTTCAAATCGTTTTCCCACAACACAAACCTCTTCACACTGGGTTTCCTGTGGGCAGACACGTCCACAAACAGCAGCAAGAGAATTGTCCTCTTTAATCTTATTGGCTGCACCCAGGAAGTCTTCATTACAGATCAATTGAATAAAATCAGGAATCTTAATGCTTACTGGACAGCCTTCCATACAGGTGGGGTTTTTACACTCAATACAACGCTGAGCTTCAATCACCGCCTGCTTTGGCGTGAGACCAAGATTAACTTCTAAAAAATTAGCGCTCCGCTCACCTGCATCCTGCTCCGGCATGGATTGCCGAGTAATAGTTAGTCGTTCTTTTACTGGTATTGTATTGAATGATTTGGGCTGTTCACGTCTCATCATCCAACTCCCTCAGCAAGCTGTTCAGCTTTAACTTTTTTCATCTGTCTCTCGAGGAAACATTTGTGTGATTCAGCTTCCTGCTTCTTGTACATTTTCTGACGCATTCCCAATTCCTTGAAGTCAACCTGATGTCCATCAAATTCAGGCCCATCAACGCAGACAAAAACTGTTTTGCCTCCCACAGTCGCCCGACATGCACCACACATCCCTGTACCATCAACCATAATTGCATTCAGGCTGACCATAGTGGGTATTTCCATGGCTTCAGTCTGATTCGAGACAGCGGCCATCATTGGCAAAGGTCCAATAGCCACGATCATGTCAGGAGTGACGCCTTCATCCATGAGGTCTTTTAGAACATCTGTTACCAGCCCGTGTCTACCTGCAGATCCATCGTCCGTAGAAATTCTAACTTCATCTACAACTTCCTCCATTTGACCTTCAGCAATGAGCAAGTCTTTGTTACGAGCCCCAATAATGGAGATGACACGATTCCCAGCGGCTTTTCCGGCGGCTGCGATAGGAAGGGCTTCCGCGGTTCCAACACCACCACTGATACATACTAGAGTACCCCAGTTTTCGATATGAGTAGGAAGGCCTAGTGGGCCTACCAAGTCTTGAAGATGATCACCGGTCTCAAGCGTATTGAGATGTGCACTTGTCTTCCCTAAGCCCTGGACAATAATATTGATCCAGCCCTCATCCGGATTTGAATCTGCAATGGTAATGGGAATTCGTTCACCTTTATCATGAACCCGTAATATGACAAATTGCCCAGCCTGTCTTTTTTTGGCAATATGTGGCGCTTCTATAAGAAAGCTTTTCACATTTGGGGCAATGAATTCTGCTTTTATTATTCTATACAAAATAGTCTCCTTTTCCAAGTACTTGACTTAGGCAAGGATTATGCCATAGTGGAACATATTAACGGGTGATGTTAAATGCTAGAGACTTTCTGGACGTAGAGGTTTGTTTCAAGGGGGGTTTAGCGATCTAAGTAATTATTAGGGATGGGTAGGTTTTGTATTTTGAAGAAAGTTAACTGGTCGAAATAGCCTCTTTGTAGATTAATCAAACCATTCTTGATCTTGAAAAAACCGCACCCTCTTAAACCTATGGGATCACTCCATTCAAGAACAACCCAATCTCCTGAGACTAATATATTCTCTTTGATGCAGATCATTTTTGCTCTTTGAAATTCGATTTCAAACATTGCTCGAATCTCATCACGCCCTCTCACAGGCTCGGTAAATACGACCTGATCATTAATGGCATCTTTAGAATAGAGTTGGGTAAGTGCATCTACGTCACCAGCATTAAAGGCTTTGATCCATTTCTCTACGACATTACTCTGATTCATGTGTGATTACCTCTTATTGAAAGCGGTGTTTTATATCCCAGGCATCCAGATAATATAGCAATTTGAGAGAAAGGCTATTATTCTGATCCTCAGTACGTAATCCTCGTAGATCATCAAAGAAACTTATATCCGTATCTGATCCATCAATGAAAATGGCATTCTTCCATGTCAGGGTTAATTCACTACCAGGAGCAAACCTCCAGTTCATGACCGCGTCAACCGTAAAGGCATTATAGACCTGATCCAGATCCGCCTCATATACTCTAGATTCCAGATAACCATCCTCAAGCAAATTAAAATATTCATGATAATCAACCGAAGAGCGGTAGTAACGTATTCTGAGATCAGATTCTAGATTGCGGCTAAATATGAATTTAGAATATATACTATTCGTGATGGTTAGTTGATCTCTTCGACCAAATACCGGATTGTCAAGCGTATCGAATTCCGCAAAGGCATGATCGTCTTTCATATTATCCATATCAAAGGAATAATTGATTTGAATCTGATTATTGACTCTCCAGCTGGGATTCAGACCCATCCCTTTCCATTTGGTCCCTTGTGCATTAGTGGTGGAAGTACCACCCCAGCCACTGATCGAAAATGGTTTATTGGAATTGGAGCCAATCCACATATATCCAAAAGCATGTCCGGGAATTACGTAGAATCTTCCGTCCACGCGAGGCTCATAATGGTCATGGATTTCTTTTGGCTTTATGCCTAAACCACCACCTGTGGACATGTAATTCTTAAAAGTCACATTCCAGTTAGCTTCAACATTAAAGCTTGAATAAAGCCGAGGTTCATACAACCAGGCATAGGATTCAGAAATTTCCAGGTTGGCATCGTTGAGTATCCAAACAGGCTTAAGCGTTCGGATCTGTGCCCAGGCAAATTGAACAAGCTCATTCGTCTGACGGAGGAATCCCAGATCGTTGGGATTAAAGTGTTCACTTTCAACACCCATCCCAGTTCCATACCGAAACATGCCCTCCTCTTCTGAGACATCAAAATGATATTTATATCCCGTAGAAACGCTATCAGGATAGCTAAGGGTATTGAAGGCACCACTTGCTTCAAACTCCCACTTCGAGTCTTTGGTGAGTAGTCTGGTTTCAAAACCAATGACATTAGCATCACGGAAATCATCTGTAGTGTCATCACCTGAGAATCTCTGCACATTTGTGTTGATGACGCTGAATTCTGATCCATTGTTCAAATTCTTACTCACGACGACCAAATTGTAATTGGTTAGCGGATTGGTAAGATACTCTCGCTCTTGGCCCAGGGAATCCTCAATACTGGCGTGCACAGGGGCTGTTACCGCATTAAAGAAACCCAATCCAATTCCATTCACGGTTTGACCCGTAATCTTAGTGGCGTTGTAGAGCTGGGTTTCATTTGGATTTGATCTAACTGATTCACCCGGCTTAAGCACTGCTTCATCCTCAACATCCCAATACCTACGGGGTTGAGAGCCAACCCTGCGGGAATAGAAAATACCTGCCTTGCGTAGCAGTTGAGTCCCCTCGTTAAAAAACGGTCTATGCTCATCATATCGGACCTCAAAGGGCGATAGATTTAGCACCTCATTATCGGATTGAACTTCCCCAAAATCGGGAATAAGAGTCATGTCGAGGGTAAAACTCTCATTAATACCATATTTAAGATCCATCCCTCCACGGTACGAGGTGGAAAAATTGCTCTTTCCAGGTTCGTCGTAGGGATAATGATCCATTGAAGTTGATGCATAAGGAGTAAAAGAAAGGCGCAAGGGCGTCTCAATGTTCTCGATCCCGTGCAGCACTCCGGCTTGTTGGGCTAAATTGCTATTTGATACATCTATTTCAGTCCAGGTATGAACATCTCTTTCAGTAGCACGGTAGCGCGCCATATTCAGTCCCCATGTTTGAATATCTTTAGCTGGAAACCTAACTTGGCTGAAAGGAATGGCTATTTCAACTGACCAACCCTGCTCATGAAATGACAAGTCACTTGTCCAAACTGGATTCCAACTACCGTCTGATCCGTTGGGGCTGATCTTTCTATCGATCTGCACTCCAGCAGCAGTCACCCTGAAATTCACCTCATTGGCGCCATCATTGAATGGACTAATCCACAGACCGAACCAATCAGCTACTACATCGTCATCATCACGTTTTCCTAACTGTCTAGGAATAATTTGAGAATCATCCGTGTACATGGTTGCAGCCACATACAGTGCAAGGTCATCATACAAAAATTTTACTTCTGTTTTGACAGGAGCTGGACCTCCGCTTTCAGGTATGAACCTGAAAAAATCTGTTGCTGGGAGGACGAGATCCCACACAGCATCATCTACAATCCCATCAATAACAGGAGGAGTTGTGGTCTTTTGGGTTTGGACACTTTTCTTGTCGGTATCGGCTATTGCGATGGTGACACTAAGCAATATTATAAGGATTATGTTAGTAAATTTCATAAGGTTTTACCGGGTTTCCTACTTCTCTAAAAATATCTAATTCATTTGGGCTGCATGAAACGTTTTCTAATAATCCCACCCAGTGCATTGTTACACTCAGACATTCTAATTCAAGTCTATAAATATTCAATGCTTTATGATAATAATTATCATGAATAATTTAATCTACCAAATCCCTAATTATGATTTTCCCAGGCCCAGTTCTTTGAGTTTTCTGGATAGATTAGATTGTTGCATACCTAAACTCTTAGCCGTACGGCTAATATTTCCAGCATGCTGCCTCAATTGTGATTCGAGGAACCGCTCTTCAAATAATCTTTTTGCTTCTGTGAATGGTTTTGTCTCAGTAAAGATAGCAGCATCGCCCTCAGAAGAGACCACTTGATTCAAATGTGGTTTGACTTCAGGTATATCGATCTCAGTACTAGGGCTCAGGATATACAGCCTCTCCACAAGATTCCTTAATTCCCGAATATTCCCTGGAAATGAATAATCAGAAAGCATCTTTAGGGCATCTCTGGAAAAATGTTTAGGTGGCAGACTTAACTCTGCAGCATAGTGAGCCAAAAAGTGTTTTAACAAAATTTTGATATCCCCTTCTCGTTCCCGAAGTGGGGGTAAATTGATGGGGACCACATTCAGCCTATAGAATAGATCCTCTCTAAATTTTCCAGTAGAGACCATCTCCTCTAAAGGTTTATTGGTCGCGGCAAGGAGCCTGATATCCACGGACTGGGTTTGGGTTCCTCCCACCCTTTCAAATTTGCCATCTTCCAGGACTCGTAGAATTTTTGCCTGAGCGGAAAGACTCATATCACCGATCTCATCCAGAAATAATGTCCCACTATGGGCCATCTCGATCTTACCCTTTTTCTGACCAACAGCTCCTGTAAAGGCTCCCTTTTCGTGTCCAAAAAGTTCACTCTCAACCAACTCTGATGGAATAGCGGCAGCGTTAAATTTTACAAAAGACTCCTCAGCACGAGCTGAAGCCGCATGGATCGCATGAGCGACCAACTCCTTGCCTGTTCCACTTTCTCCTCTGATCAAGACCTTGGCTTGCGTTGGGCCAACACGTTGTGCTGTATCCAGCACATTTCCTATTTGAGGAGAGCCACCGATCAAATTGTATTTGTCTTTTTGAGTTTGCTGAACCAGAGCAGATTTCTTACTCAGGGATTGTTTTTCAGATAGGTTCCGGATGGCTAGCTTAACTCTGGCAAGCGATAGTGGTTTTTCCAGGAAATCATAAGCACCGATCCGTAAAGCATCAACCGCTGTTCCAACAGTAGCGTGTCCAGAAATCATAATTACGTCAAGACTCTCGTCCAAGTCCCTGATTGCTTTCAAGACTTCGATGCCATCCATTCCCGGCAAGCGGACATCAAGCAGTACCAAATCGACATTCTGCTTCTTTAGCGTGCTTAGCCCATCTTCCCCAGAACCAGCCTCCAGAACCTCATGGCCATCATCCTCAAGAATATCCCTTAAGGTGAGACGAATGTTTTTCTCATCATCAACGATTAGTATTTTAATTTTATGTTCTAGCATCTTGTCACCCTATCTCTTCGCTTAAGTCTAATTTAGTTCTCATGGTTACAGGGAAGACTAATGATAAAGATTGACCCTTTCCCCGGTTCGCTCTGGGCTTCAATATCTCCCCCATGCTGGCGAATAATTCGCTGGACAATTGCCAAGCCAAGCCCAGTACCCTTTTTCTTGGTCGTAAAATACGGTTCGAATATTTTTGAAAGATCCTCATCGGGAATTCCGTTTCCATGATCCTGAATACTGATCATGCAGGTTTTATCCTTTACCTGAGTTTTTAAAGCTATGTGAGGCTCTCCGGGACAAGCTTGAATAGCATTCTGGATTAAATTCACAAGAACTTGTTTCATCTGCATCATATCAGCCCTGATGAACTTTAATTCCTCATCCATTTCCAGGTCAATTTGGGCATCGTCAGAATACTGATGACTGATGTCCGTTAGCTGTTGATTCAGATTATAATTTTCAAAATTTGCTTCAGGCATTTTAGCAAAACCAGAAAACGCATTTACCAAAGATTGGAGATTATCGACTTCCTCATTAATGATGCCCATGGATTTTTCTAATATCGCTGAAATATCATCCGACCCTTCGTAATATTTAGCCTCTAATCTCTGAGCTGCTAGACGTATGGGTGTCAATGGGTTCTTGATCTCATGAGCCATTGCTCGTGCCATCTCTTTCCAAATCGTCTGTTTCTCGGCCTCAATCAATTTTTCTCGATTCTCATTTAACTCATTAACCATACCATTAAATGAGACGATCAAACTATTTAGAGGAGAATACTGACTTTCTTTAAGTCGAATCTCAAAATTGCCCTTTTTTAACTTCTCGGTTGCCGTGAGAAGTCGAGCCAAGGGGCGGGTAATCATCATAAAGAGTAAGAGAAAGATTATGCCTACCAGGATTACCATAAGAACCACAATTCCGATTGAGTAACGTTCAATATCCCGGCTATAAAAATCACCGGCTATCTCAATCTTTTGCAGATCTCTCAGGATACCTTCAATTTCCTGATTAAAACTTTCAACTCGTGAAGAATCAATGGTATGACTGTAGTTACTGTATATATCACGTGCTTTTTCTTTTGTAGACAATTCTGAAATTTGATCCTGATAGGATGAAAGATTGCTCACAAAAAATTCACGCATGAGCAGACCGGCAACTAGGGTTATCAGACTGACCAGAACAATGATCTGTGTTCTAAATGATGGCATTTTCAAACTCATTGTACTAACTGCCTTTTCATAAACGGCTCTGAACTATGGCTGGGTCGAACCTTGTTCCAATAGGACATTAAATTTACATTCCTGGTGATTCCAGGAATTGAAATCTCATCCATGTAGGCGGAAATTCTTAAATAATATTCTTGATCATTCTCCATCACTCGCATCCTGCAAAAGAGCGCTTTGTCGATGCTTACCCACTCTTGGCGGGCCTCCTCAAAATTGGTCGTTTTTTTTGGTCTAGAGGCTTCTGCCCGATAAACCATATATTCATCTTCAAGGATGGAATAGATAAATTGATGCTCCCAATCTGCGAGGGCAACCACTGAATCTGTATTCAAGTTCACCAGATCAACCTCAAAATGGATCGTGATGGTATCTCCAGATTGAAGCAATATGTCTAGATCAGGAGTAAAGCTCTCAGCTAGTTCTGCTGAACAATATAAGCGGTCTCCGTTCACTTCCAGACTCACGTCCTGAAAATAGGGGTCGGTCCCAATCACAGCCGTAAGCAGTAATTGAGATACAATGAGGGCTCCAGCACCCAGCTTATCAGCTAAGAACTGAAACACTAGGCCTGAGCCTGATTGGCTTTATTTCTGTGGTACATCGTGAGTGTCATAGTCGGATGTCACCTGTATATAATTAACATATCAAGCCGACATCGTATGATATCGGCTTGATATGCTTTAACAATTAAGTGTTACTTAGAATCCAAACCAGAGTCCTAGTGAGATTGTACTAGCTTCCAGCGGTGTATTTGGACTGTTGACTAGCTCATAGGTTTCACTTTGCTTGTCAATGGATCCACCATTCAATGTTGTATTCCATCCATCTGAAAAGGAGTATCCATACATGTAACCATATTCTGCTTTGAGTCGCATCCATGGTGTAAGTTTGATCATGACATTAGCACGGGGATGAGCAATAAAATATGCTTTTGAAAAACTTACTGAAGTACTCTTCGTGTCAATCAGTTGATCATTGAGTTTGGTCCAGTCAAAATCTCCTTCATCCTGTGTAACGGAAATGGTCATCCCGCCGCCACCAAGACCAACACCTCCACCGATAGTTGCAAATGAAAATGGAGCAAATCTCTTTTCAATGGTCAAGCCACCAAAGCCCATGACAAAATCGATCTTACGTTCAACCGATGTTACTCCGTCACTATGAGTTACTGTCTTATTGTTTGAAAGGCCACCAGCATTTCCAAAACCACCTAGAAACCAGCCATTACCAACATAACCTTGTCCTGAGCCACCCCATAACACAATGCCTTCATCTCGGAAAGGTGTATTTGCAAGACCAAGTTCGGTCATTAAATCTGCAACGTCACTAAACTGATCTTCAACTAGCATTGGGGTAAATCCACCACCACCAAAACCGCGGGAATTTTTACGCTTTTTCTTGTCCGCTTTTTCTTTAACAACGGCTAAGGCTTTATCTTTTTCCTTTTTAGTCGGAACTGCAAAAGTTACATGAACGCTGTCCTGGGCTTCGTCTCTCCAAAAAACAACAGTAACTTGATCTCCGAAATGCTTACTCTTGATCAACCGTACAAGATGATCTTCGTACAAGACCTTAGTTCCATCAAAATACATGATGATGTCCTCATCAATGATTCCAGCCATGTCGGCATTACCACCGCGGACGGTACCATCTACCAAAACACCATGTGGATATGGGTAACGCATTTTATATGCATCTTCAAAATCCATGTCACTTAAATACACACCCAGTTTAGGACGTGGACTATCATCTTCATGATCGATATTGATTTTGAATCCAGTATCTATACCAGCATCATCTAAGGCCTTTTGGATTTCTAGAGCGGCCTGACCTAGTTCATGCTCAACTTCTCTTAATTCAACTTTAATATTGCTTGTATCTTCGGTGTCTTGTGCAAATACAGGGGTTGCTACGAGGAATGATACAGTTAGAACAATAGCTGTAATTAGAGCTCCCGCGTTGGCTATTGCCATGAGCGTTCCAGAGGCTGAATTCCAAGCTGCGCTTTGAGTTGTTCTCTTCATGATAAGTTTCCTTTCTAATCTATCGTTTTCCGTTTTCATTGTTTCTGTCCAATTCATTTGCCTTACACAAGTTCAATAGCCATGCCACAATGAAAGGGAACTATGATAACCTACTGTTTAACATGGTGATATCATTATATAGTGGACTTCATAAACCATCAAAAAGCTCTCCAAGTTAGCATCAATTCGATATAGTGCTATATCAGATTGATATGTTGCTCTTTTTATGCGGAGTAAAGAGGAAGGCTAATGAAGGTCTAGCCCCTATAGATTAAGCGATAGACTTGATCGTCTGTGCTAATAATTTCGCGAAGTCATCACGAACCCGAAGACCGGTTTCCATAACTTCTTTATGATTCAGAGGCTGGTCTAAAATACCGGCTGCAAAATTGGTAAGGCAACTGATTCCCAATACGTCCATACCCATTTTATAGGCTGCCATACTTTCATGCACGGTGGACATGCCTACCGCATCGGCCTTTTTCAGTCGAAGGAAGCGAATTTCGGCTGGTGTTTCATATGAAGGCCCATTCAAACCGGCATAAGATCCTGTTTTAAGCTGGATACCTGCTTCTTTAGCGGCCAGGTTCACTTTTTCCAGAGAATCCGGATTGAATATAGTAATCGGTTCAGGATCATCTCCATAAACAGATCGACCTGTTTGATTAAACAGTTTCGTGATCAGCATGAGATCGCCAGGTGGGAAATCCTCTCGGATGCTTCCTGCAGCATTGGTCAGAATGATAGTTTCAGCACCAAGAGCATTCAGAATTTGTATGGGGTAAACAACTTCATCGATTGAGTAACCTTCATAAAAATGAACCCTGCCTGAATTTACCAGTAGTGGAATTCCATTCAAATAGCCATGCACGATTTCACCTGAATGACCCTCAACAGTAGAGATGGGAAAGCCCGTAATTTCGGAGAAAGGGATTCGAGTGGTTTGGCTTAAGGTGTCAACAAAATTGCCAAGACCAGAGCCCAAGACCAAAGCGATCCTTGCCTTAAACTCACCTCTTTTTCGAATTTCTGCTATTGCTTTATTGATCATATCTTATCTATCCCAAGTCTGTCTTCGCGAGGGAATTTAACAACTGCGGCGATCCCAAACCTGAGATTGCTTCTCCTTCGACGTAGTTTATACAGAGCAAAGCCGAAGTGCTCAGGATCGCAAAGACTAATTATAGTGGTTTTATGATTCAAGAGAATCCCTATCCCCTGACTGAGCAGCTGTACTTAATTGACCACAAGCTGCATCAATATCGTCTCCCTGACTCCAACGAACGGTAACAGGAAACTGTGATCCTTCCAATGTATCTAGAAAGGTAGTAATTCGTTTTTTTGAAGGTCGAGCATAGCCCTCAGCAACCTCGTTGTATGGGATGACATTTACTTTGCAGAATACCTGGTTTGCAATCTTCAAAAGGCGCTTTGCATCCCCAATACCGTCATTGACTTCATTGAGCAGCACATATTCAAAGGTCAGCATATTTTTTGAACTTTGTGTATAGTGTTTACATGCTTTTATTAGGTCGGTAATGGGCCATTTTTTATTTATGGGCATGATCTGGGTGCGACCCAAGTCGTTACTTGCGTTAAGACTTACTGCCAGTTTATAACGAAGTCCTTCATCTGCAAAACGAATGATCTGTGGTACCATACCGCTGGTGGATATTGTGATCTTTCGAGCCCCATGAGCAAAGCCAAGATCAGAATTAAGAATATTTGCAGCACGAATCACTTGGTCGTAGTTATGAAAGGGTTCCCCCATTCCCATAAAGACAATATTTGTAATGGGACGATCACTAAAGCGGCGGACATGGAGTAATTGATCTGCGATCTCGCCACTACTCAAATTACGTTTCAAGCCCATTTTCCCTGTGGCGCAGAAATCACAATCTAGTGCACACCCGACTTGAGATGAGAGACATACCGTGACTCGTCTTTCTTCCGGAATAAGAACAGTCTCAATAAATTTTCCGTCATTCAGTTTTATTAGGAATTTGGAGGTTCCCTGATTGGATGAAGTCTGAACCTGATCAATAGTACTGCTATCCAGGCTGCATTTCTCTTCAAGTTGTTGAATAAATGATTTAGAAAGGTTTGTGATCTGTGAAAATTCTACAATTCCTTTTTCCCAGATCCACTGAAACAATTGCCGTCCTCGGAAGGCCTGCTCACCCATTCCCTTTGCCCAGTCTTCCATCTCACTCAGGCTGAAGTCCTTTAACTGGATCTTTTCGTTATTCATGATGCAAAATACACACTTTGTCTATGAGTAAAACATCTTCTTTTTATAAGGCTGAATATACAAAATTTACATTAATATCTTTTGACATCGTCCAAAAGGAGACTGAAAGTATGTTTACAACAGCACGATATTTTATAAAAACCTCCTTTGCCTTCTTTATTCTGGGGATAGTATCAGGTCTGTATATCTATGGAGCAAAAATCTTTGGCTGGGCTCTTCCATATACTTTAATTCAGGCTCATTACCATGTTCTGCTCATGGGTGGGATGCTCATGATGATCCTGGGAGTTGCGATCTGGTTTTTTCCAAGAGCAAGGAAGGATGACAAGAATTATAATCCAGATGTAGTTAGAGTGAGTTATTGGATATATACAAGCGCAACCATGAGCCGTTTTGTTGCAGAAATATTTCAGGGATACAATGTACGTGGCCTGGCAGACATGTTTGGGTTTTGGAGTTCAGTTGTTCAGGTACTCGCAGTGATGACCATTATTTTCAGTATTTGGGGAAGAATCCGTCCAGTGGGGAGCCAAATCCGAGAACAAAAGGGGGAGAAATTTTAAGTATGATTCACAAATCAACACATATACCCCTGATGTTAATATTAGTAATTGTCATCTTAAGTTTCACAGCTTGTTCTCCTTATCCTCCCTTGGCAGTCGCATCAGATGAAAAACAAGTGGTGGAAATCTCTGATCTATTTCAAACAGGCCATTCTCGATTTCAGGAAGCTCTAGACCAAGATAGCACCCTAAATAATGCGTGGTTATCTCTCCGTGAACAAACGGTCATGGTGTTTATCGATATTGAATATGATGATGGTGAGAAGGAGCAGGCTCAGCAGTCTGGGATCATTCTAAATGGCGGCAAAATTGTCCTCACGGTGGGTCATGGTCTTGTCATTGATGATGGTAAAATTTTGGCTATCAGAATTCGCACAATCGCTGGAACTGAGATTCCTGTTTTATTGAATAGTTTAATCTATGATAATGAAAGCAAACCTGTCGTGGATTGGGCTATTCTACGTCCACCAAATTCATTTCAGTATTCCGAGCCTATTCCCTTGCCAAAAGTGGATAATAAAAGTCAGCTTTTGATCATGGGTTACCCTGGTGGTATGGGTGTAAACAAGAATGGCGGGGTAGTCAGGGTCAGGGAAGAGGAATTTGGGAGGCATTACCCCCTTGGTATAGTCTCTGAACAGCATCGAGTTGACCGACACTTACTCTTGCCGCGAGCCGGAGCCATTCCTTTGCGTGGGATCAGTGGTGCTCCCATTTTTAACGTTGAGGGTGAGTTAATTGGCCTGTTTAGTTCCATCGGCCGAAGACGAATTTTGACAGGCTGGGAATATATTTTCAATACGGTTGACATTCCCTGGATTACTATCAACGAAATAGCAGGAAAATAGATATTGTGCGAGGTGTGCCCTCATCTTATTATTGCGCGCTCTTTTTAAGGATCACTTCGTAATTCTTAATTTGAAATTGCGAATTGATTTAGGCCAGGTAGCTCAGTCGGTAGAGCAGGGGACTGAAAATCCCCGTGTCGGCGGTTCAATTCCGTCCCTGGCCACATCCCTCAAATCCCAGTACCACAAAGGTTCCTGGGGTTTTTTGTATCTAGAATCGTCCATC
>Ga0233441_1000496_pt1 | contig 46984 bp, 70 predicted proteins | sample SI_123_September_4_FD_182781 | JGI IMG/M metagenome (GOLD analysis project Ga0233441, IMG submission 182781) | Seawater microbial communities from Saanich Inlet, British Columbia, Canada - SI_123_September2016_135_MG | ecosystem: Environmental > Aquatic > Marine > Inlet | place: Canada: British...
AAATGACTACGGAGACGAAGGGTTAGACCTAATTCAATGGTGGTTGTACGAAGATGTTGATAAGTTAATTTATGCCCCTGACCATAAAGAAGTGTTAGCAGACTTAAATAAACTTAAAGATTTGTGGTTATATGTAGAGAAGGAGTTAAAATGAATATTGAAATTACAGATGAAACAGGAGACTTAATAGCTCTGACAGTGCTGAAAGATACTTATAAATATCTTAATGAGGATATTGAGGTACTTACCAATACAGAGAAGTTAGAACCTCACGAACATGAGGATCTAGAAGACTTTATTAAGTATAGAAACGCAATGTATGATGTTATAGAGTACTACGGAGGGTTTTCGAATGACTAGTAATACTGAGTATAATGCCACAGGAGCTTTTAGTTTAGTTTTATTAATTTTATTCACATTAGACAGTGATGTAACAGGGCACGATTTATTAGACGAGGTAATAGCATGGATAGCAAGATTAAGTTAGATAGAGAAGATTTGAGTATTATTACTAGTATTATGGAGGACTTCGATGACGTAAGGGAGGTTACCCTCGTAGAGGAGGTTACCCTCGTAGAAGAGTTTGTTTCCACCCTCTTTCTTGAAATAGATACAGAAGTCTATGGGCGTACAGGGACTTTTAAAATTGAAATCGCTGGGGCGGGATAAATGTACTATTTCGATATTATTAGTGAGGCTGTTTATGCCGTTAGCTTACTTGTACTCGCTTGGGCGTTAATTGGATTAGTTGACTAAAGGAACTTATTATGGGAATGTTTGACACAGTAAATGTAGCCATACCTTGCCCAGAGTGTGGTTACGAAGGTAATGACTATCAATCTAAGGACTTAGACTGTACGTTAGCTTTAGTGGAGGTCGATGATATAACTAATTTCTATACTTCCTGTGATGAGTGCAGTGCTTGGGTTGAGTTTAGCAAGGGTAAGAGTGCTTTAACCCCCGCGAGAAGTGATCCTCGTAATAGGAAGGAAGTAGAAGAATTATACGGGTTCAAATTAGATTAAAGGAATTATACAATGAATAAAGAAGTAGTAACAAATAGATATACAACGGAAGAGCATATTACCGACAACGCAGGAGACACTGCGGTGTACACTGAACCTCGTATTGGGGCAATTGTACGTGATACTGTACTAGGTTTAGCAGTAGCTGCTACCCTACTCTCCTCTATCTATACTGTGGAAGAAGGGCATGTTGCAGTAGTGAAACGATTTAGCGAAGCTAAGTATCAAGTTGAACCTGGGTTGCATTTCAAAGCCCCGATAGTTGATTCATTAGAAAGTATGGAAGTTCGTACTAGAAAGAATGTAGAAGAGCATATTCCTGTCGCAACAGCGGAACAAATGCCTAGTCACGCTACGGTATCAGTTAACTGGACGGTTAATCGGGCAGAAGCGATTGATATTTTCAAGCAATATGGTGGATTAGATCAATTCGAGTCTAGAATCCTAGATCCCAAAATCAAAAGTGGTTCAAAAGAAGCAATTTCCAAGCATACCGCAGAAGAGATTATCAGGAATCGTAATGTTGTCATTACAAAGATTCAAGATGCTATTATAACAGCCATGGAACCGTATCCTATTGTTATCAATAGTGTTCAGCTAGAGAATATTACATTTCCTATGACATATACTAATGCTATCGAAGCAAAGCAAGTAGCTTTACAAGAAGCCGTTAAAGAGGAGCATAAGCTAGAACGACAGAGACTAGAAGCACAGCGTCAGGTAAACACTGCGGAAGCTGAGAAACAAAGTCGTATGAAAGCCGCTGATGGTGTTGCATATCAAACGGAAACTGAAGCTAAAGCTGAGGCTGAAGCAATCAGATTAATCGGTATCGCAAATGCTGGGAAGATACAAGCAATGGCAACTGCACTAGCTACTAATCCACAAGTGATTGAGTATGAACAGGTTAAACGTTGGCAGGGTAATGTGCCTACTACTGTAATGGGGAACGGACAGTCTATTATGTGGCAAATGAAGGGAACTAAGTAACAAACAAAAAAGCCTATTTAAATACACATTAAATAGGCTTTTTGTTTAAATAAGTCTTGACAATTAGGCTAAAATCGTTTATAATATGTTTTTAAAATAAAGAAAAGGAAAGTATAATGAAAAAGGTTTTTATAGTATTCGCAGAAGATATGAGTGATAGAAAGGTACTAGGTGTATATACTAAGAAGAAGGATGCCCGTGCTCGTCTTATAGAGGCAGAGATGCTTGAAGAAGCAGAAGAGTATGCTAACGTATTCTTAGTTAAGTTCGAGATGGGCAATCCGGCAGATTACCTAATCTAAAGGGATTAAATAATGCATATACACACAATTGAAGGTGATGATGACATCAATAAAGCGTTCACCTCAGTAATGGAAAATACACTGTATACACTATATAGCGAGGGTACAATAACAGGAGAGCAAGCTACTGAGTTTGTGGAAACCCATATTGTACAGCTAGCTAAGAAGTCCGTGTTTACTAGACTCTTTACAGCTATAGGAGCTACTAGTGAGACTAAAGTACTTATTAGTAGAGTACCTAGTGATTCAGATGAATAAAGAACCTTTATATTCTGAAATAGACTTCAAGCTACCAGTAACCATTCTAGTCCACGAGAAGGATTGGGTAGTTAGACTGGGTTCATTAGATGTACACCCTCTAGACCTAGATAAATTTGCTAGAGAAAGCGTGGAAGCACGAGTTAGATTTTATAAGGAGTACAATATATGAAACCAGAGAACCACTTTGAGATATACTTTGGATTTAGAAATGAAAGCATTTTTGATCATCTACATTTTACAGATGGAGATAACCTCTCAAATTACATAGATACCGCAGTACTATTAGTAGTTACCTACCCAAAAGGTGAGTGGTTTTTCGAGGTATCAGATAGAAAGCATCGGCTAGCTTCATTAGATATTAATACTAAAAATTGGTCTAATTGGGTGGAAATTGAGAACTACTTAAAAGATACTTGCAAAAAACATAATTGGAGGATAAAGAATGACTAAAGGTGATAAATACTGGACATACTTTGTTAACGAGAATAGATGGCATCAAGTTATGCACTCAGTCTATAACGCAGATTTGACTGATAATAAAAGAAAAAGAGACAATAGAATATTTGATACTAAGGAAGAAGCCTTAGAGGCTTTGGAAATGAGAGAGGGAATAAAATGAGTGATAAAACATTTTTAAGGAAGTTGGGCTTAAACCTTCCAGCGGATAGCAAAGGAGAGTTGGCAGACAAAGCTCGTTCTGCAGAGGACTGGTACAACTGGCGCATAGAAATGCGCAACGCGTACCCTATCAGGTACTTTCTTAACGAAGAATTTGCCCCTATGTTTATATGGCCAGTCACAATGCCTTTAGAATATATGAAGGATTGGATCCGTTATAGAACTACACATAGACATCATATAGTCAAAACAGGTGAGGAGCCAGGGTATAGCGATACAGGCACTCGTATGTTCCACAGCTCCTTTAACTTACTAAAAGACTTCGTAGAGGTTGAAAAGGCTCATATGTGGCAGTGGTGTCATATTAAGGGGTCTAAAGAAAGAGAATTAGTTGGTGCAGATGCTGGAATTGCGTACCTGAAGTGGGAAATGTCTTTGTGTAAAGATATTGACGTACAAAATAGTCCTGAGTGCGCTGACCACAGTCAAGCTCATAAAGCTAAAGAAATATACGCGTTGTATAATTGGTGGGTTCATAGTTGGCCTAACCGTGCAGAACCTTTTGAAGGAGCGGACTGGGACAAGTTGCACGCCATGCGTGAAGAGGTCTATAGTACAGGGCACTCAATGGCTAGCCATTTAGATACTCCTGAGATGACAGAATTGCAAAAAGACCTTTACGCGAGAGCCGCAAAATTAGAGGAGGAGTACACTTCCGAAGATACTGAAATGTTTATTCGATTAGCTAAGGTACGAGAGGGCTTGTGGGTCTAGTATAAAAATAACTCTTGACTTTTAGCTTAATCTTTGTTATAATATGTTTTTAAAAATGGAAAAAAGGGGAGTTAAAATGTACAGTAGTAATGATTGGAGTAGGATACCTGAGACGGATAAAGTATTGACCCCACTTTTTTGGAGGTTTTAGACTAATGGATACTCATAGCTTTTTTATGGCTTTAGTATTTTTAGTACTATTTTTTATATATATCTTAAATGATAATGATGACAATAATATGGGTGGAGGTATTTAATGTGGGTTTGGTCAAAGAAGCACAAGAAATCGTATCACAGGTTAGAGAGGCTTTCCCCTCATTACCTGCAATTAAGTTCCGAGTCACTCGTAATACACGAGTGTACGGATTGTGTTATGCGTGGGAAGACACTATTTCTCTTAGCCGTCCTAGAGTATCGACAAGCAAAGAGATATTTGAAAGCACGGTTATTCACGAGATAGCTCATTTAATTGCTTTTTACCGTGATCCTATTTTATACTTAGAAGAGACCCACGGTAGGCAGTTTTGGGGTATTTGTAAAGAGTTAAGCAGGGTCACTAAAGTACCCGCTTTAGATATAATTTAATTTAAAAGGATAAAAAATGCGTAGAAAGAAAATAGTAAAAGGTTGGATTAAATCATACCTCGCAGAATGGAGGGGTATTGAAGCTATTTCCACTATTTCTCAGGAGCAAGGATTAGGGTACTTTGATTATGCACGTCAGTCTGATTTTTGGGTGAAACAGGTAATATCTGAGCTAATTGGGGCAGAAGCGTTCCATAGTTTAATGACTTGGGCTCTGGAGGAAGATGACGAAGGTGTAAGACTCTATCGCAGAACTTCTTTTAAAAAGCTCTGGAAAAAGTCTATTAAACCAACTTTACCTAGTAAGCAAGCTTTTAACAAAGGATATATATGCAAGTAGAAGCTAACATTGACCAATGGTTTAAAGACAGAGGTATCGTAGAAAACGGAAAAACAATGTCGCAAGCCATTAAAACTTTAGAAGAGACAACAGAACTTATTGAAGCTATTAATGCTAATAATGAGGCGGAAATTAAAGATGCCGTAGGAGATATTTATGTGACCTTAAGAGGTGTATGTTTAGTTCAAGGTATTGAGCTTAAAGAGTGTATTGAAGGTGCCTACGAAGAGATTAAAGATAGAACAGGGTATTTAACCCCCGAAGGTATTTTTGTAAAAGACTAATTAATAAAGGAGAGTAGTAATGGGTAAAAAAATAAAATTTATAGTTCCAAAAGGTAAAGACGCAACTATGTATCGAGCCAAGAAGATGTCTCACGGGACTTATAGGTGTAAACGTAAGCCTAACAGCCCTCTATGTCAGGGTACTATATGAGTCCTGAAGAAATAGCAGTACTCATATTTGTAGGGGTGGCTTCAGGTATCTCATATTTTGCAGGACACGTTGCGGGAGTCTCTAATACAGTTGAATACCTAGAGGGTGAGGGATACTTGGAATTTGAAGAAGACTAAAGGAAAGTGTATTACTTGTAAATACTACACTTGCGAAGATACTAGTAACTGGGGCACTCCCTATTGCATTTTAGTTAAAGACAAAGTTGAGCCTTCTAAAGGTTGCAATAAATGGGAGTTCTACATATTAAAAAATAGGACTTGACTTTTTAGATTATTTTTGGTATAATATGTTTCTAGAATAAAGTTCTAGAATTTTATTAGTAATGATGTACCTTATTAGGGCAACTAAAGTTACTATTTTGCAAAAGTTATATTAGGGACTTGTATAAAGCTCTAATATATAGATCCCTTAAAAAAGGGATATATTGAGGAATGAAATAATGGGAAATTTACCTTTTAAAGACATAATGGTTGGCTTTGAGTCAATGTTCGAAGACTTAAACACTATAAATCATGGGGCATCCAACTATCCGCCATACAACATATTGAAATATGACGACAGTAATTATGCCGTAGAAATGGCGTTAGCTGGCTGGACACGTGATAACCTTGAAATAACGGAACATAATAATATACTGACCATTAAAGGAGACAAGGTAGGTAGAAAGGAGGACCCCTTCTACTTTCACAAGGGGGTTGGGCATAGGGCTTTTAAAAAGGCTTTTAAGCTTGCTGGTGATATGAATATACACGCAGCAACCTTAGTAGACGGGATTTTAATAATCCAGTTAAAACTAAATATACCTGAACAGGCCAAGCCTAGAGTTATACCTTTAGGTTAGGTAGTTAATCCCCACTGGCATTTGTTCTCTGAGCCACTCTTTAGCACTCGATCTAGAAGCGTTTTAAAAATCAGAGAACCTTAATAAAAAAGAGAAGCCCTTATATTTTAAGGGCTTTTTTGTAAGGAACCAAAATGGAACTAACAGAAGTACATAGGACTTTATTACATAAGGCCAAACGCTTCATCTTTGAAAAAGGTGATGTCACCCTAAAAGATTTTAGCATGGATACCGAGGACTTTTACACACACTTTCCTGGGGGTATAAAACAGCTAAAAGAACACTTACCCCTAGATGTTAGGGAAAAATAACTCTTGACATTTTTGGTAAACTAGAGTATTATATAATAGAAGAAAAATTAATGAACGAAAAATTAAATAACACCTCAATGAGTGCGCCTCCTACCTTAAAAGAGTCCTTATACATACAATGGATTAAGTTACTGAACCTAGAGTTAGAAGCGTATGATGAGTGTATGTCTTGCTTCACCTCAGATAACTCACTGCTAGAGCGTTGGTTTGAGGGTAATTTAAACCCCCTAGCAGCGGCTACAGAGTTACATTTTATGAAATCAGCTAAAAGAGATAAATGCCTCTGTAGCTTGAAGGAGTATAAGTAGCTAAAAGAGAGGTGACTTATATGGATTGGTTGTTTTACTATTTTATTTTTGCTCTATCAGGAGCACTTCTGACGTGGGGGCAGATATTTAGGCCTTCTATAAATTTGCTTGGCACCGCCAACCCAGATCATATAGTGTACCAAAGTACTTACGTAAGTACTCTGATATGGCTCTGTACTGCAATGGTACTTATCCCTATACTGATAGTACCTTTGTTACACGAAGAGAGTAGGCAAAGGTTTATCTACAATTTAACCAGAGGGTTTCTAGCGAGAGAGTCTTAATATAAAGCCCCTAAATAAGGGGCTTTTTTACGCTTTAAAGAATTTAATTCTTGACAAATAGGTAAAAACACTGTATAATATATATAAATTGAAAATTGAAAAAAGGAGTCAAATGTTAGTTACTAAACGAAGTGGAGAAACTGAAGAGTTGAATATTGACAATATTCACAGAATGTTAGAGAATTGTAAAAAGGAGGACTTAGGTAGGGAACTCGACGTGAGCGTATCTGATACGGCTATTAATGCACATATCAAACTGGCAGAGAGTATGAATACTTCAGATATTCAACAAACCTTAATCAAGTCGGCTGCAGAGAAGATTAGTATTGAAACACCTGACTACTCAATATTTGCAGGTAGACTGCTGGTAACCGAAATGAGGAAGGAAGTCTATAGAAGATTCCACCCTGTTAGATTTAAGGATTATATTCAAAAAAATGTAGATAACGGACTATACGATCCTCTAATTTTTGACTGGTATAGTGAAGATGAGATAGATACTCTAGAGTCTATAATTGATTATAATAATGATTTTGCACGCTCGTATTCTTCTATTGTTCAGCTAGATAGTAAGTACTTAATTAAGGATGCAGTATCTGGTAAAAGGCTTGAAATGATACAAGAAACCTTTATGCTTATTGCGATGACTATATTCGCAGAAGAGGAAAACTCAATAGAGCTAGCCTCCCAAATGTATACTGCGTTAAAAGAAGATAAAATTAGCCTGCCCACCCCCGTTATTAGCGGAGTACGTACTCAACTGAAGATGTTTAGTTCTTGTTGTTTATTAAAGATGGGGGACACTACTAAGTCTATTTTAGCCTCTGAATATGCCTTATCACTTATGACCGCTAATAGAGCAGGTATTGGAGTTGATATGGCTCCTATGCGAGGTATTATGGCTCCTGTGAAGAATAATACTGTAAAACATACGGGAGCTCTACCTATACTGAAAGCTATTGAGTCTACGAGCAAACAATTCACTCAAAACAGTTTAAGAAGTGGAGCTACTGTAGTTAACTACCCTATTTTTAACTGGGAGCTAATGAATATTTTAGAGTATAAAAATAATCAAGGTAGTAATACTAACCGAGCCCGTTTTATCGATTATACTATTGGGATACCAGACCTGTTCATTAAGCGTGTTTTAGCTAAGGAAGACTGGACATTGTTTAGCTCAGAGGAAGTACCTTTACTACTAAGTACTTACGGTAACCCTGCTCTGTTCGACAAAGCATATTCAGACTATGAAGCGAACGATAGCATACGTAAGAAAACCTTGCCTGCTGTTGAGGTTTTTAATAAGCTTATTAAAGAACGAGTAGGCACAGGGCGAATTTATACCCATTTTATAGACAACGTTAATAGACAAGGGCTGTTCGCTGAACAAGTTACTCAGACTAATCTCTGTAGCGAAATCTTCCTACCCACTAAGCCTATGCAATTTGAAGGGTTAAAAAGTACTAAACTTGATAGTATTGGCAACTATGATTTAAACAATGGTATGGTCTCCTTGTGTATACTAGGGTGTATTAATCTTGGGAAACTAGACTCTATTGAAGAGCTAGACGGTCTAACTCGTATTATGGTGCGGTTCCTAGATAACCTTATTGATATTCAGGAGTACCCTATGGATGCCACTGAGTATCCTACAAAAGGATATAGGTTCTTAGGAGTAGGTATTAGCGATTTTGCACACTTTTTAGCTAAGAATGAAGCTTCTCTTGGCACGCATAAGGCTACGAAACTAACACATCAATGGTCTGAGAGATTTCAATATGGGTTAGTTAAAGCTTCTATAGACTTAGCAAAAGAGAAGGGTGCTTGCTATTATTCGGATAAGTCCTTATATTCTAAAGGAATTATGCCTGTGGACACTTACAATAAAAACGTAGATCAGTTATACCCTAACGAGTTAGAGTGTGACTGGGATACTTTGAGAAAGGAAGCGAAGAAGTACGGGGTTAGAAACACTACTTTAAGTGCTATCCCACCCACTGCATCATCTTCCTTAGTAAGTAACTCTACTCAAGGTATTGATCCCATCCAAAGTACTACAGACACCTTCGAGGCTTCTAACTTTACTGTAAAGAGTTTGATACCTGATTACCATAAAGAGCCTTATTATATGAAAGCATGGGAACTACCTAACAATAACTCTGCAGAATATATCAAACTAATGTCTATTTTACAGAAGTTTATAGACCAAGCCATGAGTACTAATCAATGGTATGATCTAACAAAAGTACCTAATAAGATACTAGATAGTAATAGAGTAAAACGAGATATTTTCACCGCTTGGAAATATGGTTTAAAGAGTTTATATTATATTAGAACTAAAGATAAGGAAAATACTAGTGACACGATCGTATCTGGATGTGAGAGTGGGGCTTGTAACGTATAAATGAAAAAACAAAGAAAAGTAACAGAAAGCGACCTACCTCACTTAGGCGCGAGGAATGAGAATCAGAAACAAGCTATAAAAGCTTTTGAAAGTAAGAACCTGGTACTATCAGGGTGTGCTGGTACAGGAAAGACCTATTTAGCATTATCTTTAGGTATTCAACAAGTATTAGAAAAAGGTACTCCGTACCACGAGTTAATACTTATCAGGTCTATAGTACCTACTAGAGATATAGGGTTTCTGCCGGGGGATGAGAGTGAGAAGAAGGACGCATACACGGGCCCTTACAAAGCTATATTCCAAGAAATTTTTAAGTGTGTAGCTCCTTGGGAGAACCTAATCGCATCTAATTTATTAAGTTTTGAATCTACCTCTTTTATACGAGGTACGACTTATAATAACGCAGTAATTATTGTGGACGAGAGCCAGAACCTAAACTACCATGAGTTATCTTCTGTTATTACTAGAGTAGGGCAAGACTGTAAGATTATCTTTTCGGGGGACCCTCATCAGTCTGATTTCCTAAGGGCTAAGGATAAAAAAGGGTTAAAAGACTTTTTGAGTATACTAGAGAAGATGCCAGACCGCTTTAAGATTATAACCTTTACAGTTGAGGATATTGTAAGGTCTGGTTTAGTAAAAGATTTTATTATTAATGAACAATTAGCATTAGGAGTATAAATGAGTAAATCAAAAGTACGTATGGTATCTTATAGTACCCCCTCTCCCGAGTTTCTAAAGGAAGGGCTGGAAACTGTACAAGATCTGGTAGCCTTTTGTGCCCGAGTATCAAACCCAAGTAACCAATTTAATAAAGAGACTTCTGAAAAACTAATCAAGTATCTTATTAAACACAAACACTGGTCTCCTTTAGAAACTGTATCTGCTTGTCTAGAGATTGAAACTACTCGAGATATAGGAAGGCAAATCCTTAGACACAGGTCGTTTTCTTTCCAAGAGTTCTCTCAAAGATATGCAGACCCTACTAAGGATATGCAGTTTATGTTACGAGAGGCGCGATTGCAAGACCTTGAGAATAGGCAAAACTCTGTAAAAGTAGACGATACTGAGTTGTCTACAATGTGGCGAAGAAAACAAGAGGAAGTGATTAGGAGTTCTTTAGATGCGTATACTTGGGCAACTGAGAATGGTATTGCTAAAGAACAAGCTAGAGCTGTACTTCCTGAAGGGTGTACGATGAGTCGTATGTATATGAACGGGACTATTCGAAGCTGGGTTCATTATATTGAATTAAGAAGTGCTAATGGTACTCAACTAGAGCACATAGAAATTGCTAGGGGGTGTGCTAGAGAAATTATCAAAGTATTTCCCCTTATGTCAGAGCTGTGAAAACTACTTGGTGTAAAGCAATAGGTATTAAGTGCTCTTTAGACTCTAAGAAACTATCGGATACTTGTTGCTTTATAAGAACATTATGGGTTATAGCTAATCTTATAGCTATAACTGCAATTATACTAAACACTTGGAGGCATTGGTAATGAGTTGTAAAATATTTAATTTAGGTGAAACAGTAAACAGCAAGCGAACTAGACTATTCCTAGGGGAGGACTCTTGTAATAGAAACATACAAACGTACCATGACCCTAAGTACCCTTGGATACTAGAGTTTGCGGAAGAAATGAGAGCAATTGGAAACTGGAGTAAGAATGAAATTGACTTATCTAAAGAGAAAGTACATTTCGATGGATTGGATGAAGCTGGTAGACATATTTACGAATCTGGTCTTAAGTTTGCTATTACTCTTGACAGTTGTGCAGGGAGGGCTCCTCTACAACTATTTAATAACGGGGGTATTAGTAATAATCCTGAGTGGGAGTTATATATCACAAACCATCAGAACAACGAGCTCTTACACTCTGAGTCTTATACTGAAATGGTCCGCGCTATATATAATGATGTGGATGTTTTTATTGATTCAATCATAGATGATGAACATATCCAAAAGAGAGCTACTTCTATTCTAGGAGCGTTTGATTGGGCTACTAGTGTATTCGACCGAATGGACGCGAATAAAACTGGTAGTGATAACAATATGACTAAGATCTTTCCAGAAGTGGATGAGAAGATGGTTAAGACTGCAATATACAAAGCAGCTATCGTTTTAAATATGTTTGAAGGTATTCGGTTCTTCGCAACATTTGTAACAGCTTGGAGCTTTAGTGAGCAACCAGATAAGCTAATGGCAGGATCTAGTAACATCTTTAAACTTATTGCTAGAGATGAGATGGTTCACTTGGATGTGTTCCAGCGTGTAATCAAAATGCTAAGAACAGACCACAGTGAAGGGTTTGTGGAAGTTGCTAGCGAGTTGGAAGACGAAGTATACGATATGTATCAGACTGGCTATAATGAAGAGATGGAGTGGATAGAGTTTCTATTCAGTAAAGGGTCTCCCCTTATTGGTATGAATGCAGCGATTCTTAAAGAGTACATGGACTATATCTTTGCAGTAAGACTCACTAATATAGGTTTAGACCCTAAAAGATTGGGACTAACTTTAGTTAAAAACCCACTACCTTGGGTAGACAACTACTTAGATAGTAGTCATATTAAGTCTGCCCCACAGGAGATTGAGTCCGTAAACTATGTCGCTGCTATAGATACTTCACAGGATGAAGAATTTACTATGGAGGACCTGTAAAATAATACTTGACACTTAGGTTAATTTATGGTATAATATGGTATATTAAAAATCAGAGAAGCCATATTATTTAATAATGCAAGAATAGTGTTGTTTGGCGCATTTTCTTACTATAACGAGGTTGACTTCTAAGGCACTACGTAATCCCCAGAGATGGGGATTATTACCCCTTAAAAACTTTGTTATATCATTTATTCATATGAGTATTTAAAGTAGTACTCATATGAATAAATGAAAGACCTACAGGAACGATTTTTCAGGTCTTCCTTCCCTACCGAGTAGTGGGAGCCAGTTTCTACACGGCTGATATACCCGCCTGTATATCAAAGTAAACTTTAAACTTTAAACTTTTAGGAGATATAATTTATGAAAAAATTAATACCTGTAGCAATGCTTATGGCCTTAGCATCCGCATCCGCATCCGCCTTTTTTGGCGACAATGTAGAGTTCCCTTTGTCTGATGACAACCCTTATGTTAATGGGGTTTTTGCGATGAACGAGTACGACATGTGGGACCCTCGTTGGTACTTGCAGGAGGCAGAAAATATGTTTTCTGAGATCGATAATGAGCTGAGCACTAACACTAACACTAACACTAATACTAACACTAATTAGCCTAATGTTACTTACTTTAAACTCAATATATGTACTGTGGCTAACAAAATGTCCTGTACCTAAACTATACCGAAAAATAACACAAAAAGGACTTTAAGTATGAAAAATACAATCGCAGCAGCTTTACTAGCTATCACTTCTTTAAACGTATCTGCAGAAGGTAATATGGACTACTTGCATACCCTATACCAGGGTACCTGGTTCGTCAGTACTCCCTCTTCTATAACTATTCCGCAAGATGCTTGTGCAAACTATACTGTAGTTAAAGATGAAGAGATAGATACTTATAACGGCTATTGGGAGTAGTTAAGTAACCATAAGGCCGACTCATATGAGTCGGCCTTTTTTTTAACCCTAAATTTAATTAACGGAGATTATAATGATACAAACTTTGGAAGTCGATGTGAAAGAGAATAAGGATGGTTCCGCCACTTTACTTTTAGAGATGGATGCTAATACTAAAGGGCTTTTTGTACAGGCAGCCCTAAAGGGCTTAGTTTGGGAGATAAATGAAAGTATGGAAGTACAAGAACCTAGCGATCCCGAGGGTTCTGAGCTAGTAGAATTACCCACTAAAGCAGTTAATTCATTGATCACATACGCAATTCAAAACGCATTAGCTAAAGGGCTTAGCGGTTCTAGTGACCCTAAAAAATTAGGGCAAAGTTGGGATAGCTACCTTGATACTCCCGAGGAAGATTACCTTCTGAACTATGCTAAGGCAGGCAAGAAAGGACCTTGGAACTAAATATGGTACTACCCCAACAACACGAAGAGGTATTTAAGGAGATTATGGAAGGGACTTCTTTACTACGCCTTTACTTAGATCTTAAAGACAAGTATGAGTCTTTAATCAAGGAGGCTGTTAATAGTCCTAGCATACAAAACACCCCCGCACCGACCACCTTGAAATGATTAGTTTTAAAAGTTACGCTTTCTCATATGAAAAATTAATTCTTGACTTTTAGCTTAATCTTTGCTATAATATGTTTTTAAAATAGAGAAAAGGAAAGCAAAATGAATACTATCAAGTTTACTTACACAAAAACTCCTCAAGATATTAGCCAGCGCGAAGCTGTAGTACTAACAAAACCTAGTAATAATTATTTTACCTTAGATATTACTGTATCTGAATCCGACGAAGTAAATAGGTTGTTAGAAGGTTTAGACGAGTTCCAAGTTAGTATTGATAGAGTTTTTGCAGAGAGAGCCGCGTGGCTAAAAGAAGAAGGTTGGGCAGGGAACTTTAGGAACTTTAGTAAAGATAAAATGGAATTAGATAGCAAGCACGTAAAAGGTGTTTAAGAAGTTTTCCACATCAACTAAAATAATTCTTGACAAATTGCTTAAAATTAAGTATAATATACATTCTGAAATCGAAAGATTAAGAAAACAAAATTTCAAATAACACTAAAATAAGGATAAAATAACTATGGCGTGGGATGACGATAAGAAAGCAGAGGCAGTAGAAATGTATGAGAACGGGGAGCCTACCCCAGAAAACTCAATGGAAATTGTACACGGGATTGCAGACGAATTGGAGGAGTCTCCTAATGGTGTTCGTATGATCTTAACGAAAGCAGGTGTTTATGTAAAGAAAGCTACTACTAAAAAGGCTACAAGTACTACAGGAGGCTCTGCAAGAGTGTCTAAGCAAGACTCCCAGAATGCTCTAACAAAGGCTATTACCGATGTAGGGCAGGAAGCAGAGGATGATATAATTAATAAACTATCGGGTAAAGCGGCATTATACCTAGCAGGTATTATTAATAGTCTTAATAAGTAACTGTGTTGTAGAAACTGGGGTTCTCCCAGTTTCCTTCCTAATAGGAGTTAATAATATGGCAAAGCGTGGTGTACAGAAAAAAGAAGGTGAAAAACTCGACGGAGCTTCTTTAGATAATGTTATCGACCTATTAGAAAGGAAGGATAGCCCTATAACTAAGAAGGAGGCGTGTGCATTGCTAAATATTGCATATAACACAACTCGTCTTGGTAGAGTTTTAGAGGGGTATAAAGAAGAAAAGGTAAGACACGCTAGGATTAGGGATAAAAAACGTGGAACACCTGCTACGGGAATGGAATTAAGTGGTATAATTGAAGATTATATACAGGGTAAACCTATGTCAGAAATTGCACTGAGTAACTTCCGTAGTCCCGCCTTTGTGAAGGGCGTATTAGAGCGAAACAATGTTCCTATGCGTGCTTCTTCAGCGAACTATTTCCACCCAGAGTTACTCCCCGACGAAGCTCTTTCAGAGACCTTCGGACCTGGTGAGATAGTATGGTCTGCTAAGTACAATACTACAGCTGAGATTATTGGGCATAACTCCACAGACCCCAAATTTAAAAAGTGGAACAATAATGGAATGGTTCAAAACCATCCTATTCACGGCAATTGTTATCGAATATGGTTGTACGGCAACCATTCTAGATTTGCCGTACAACCGTGGTATGAACTTGGTAAACTTTCTCACTTAAATGAACTTGGAGTAAAGATTAGTGGATAAACAAATGTTCATAAATAAAATGGCTTCGTATGGCGATGCCATTGTAACTTATAGAAGTGCTGTTAGTAAGAAGTTGAAGTACAATGTTTGTACTCCTGACTTTGATAATAACTATATTCAAAACAGATCCAACAGTGTTAAAACTAGTAAAGATTGTATTATTTTATTTTGTTGGGATACTAATAGTTATAGGCAGATTAACCCTGTGGCTGTGACTACGGTACAACCCCTTGGAGCACTACTGAAAAATAGAAATACGGGATAAATATGACAGAAGAATTAGACAACAAAATTGATGTCTACGAAAGAATTATTTATGAGAACCCTGATAAAGAGACCCAGTATCGTTTGGTTGTATCAACCTTTCGAGAGATAGAATACCTACACTTAAGAAAATATTATCTTAGCTTTGAGGGCGATTACAAGCCTACTAAGGAAGGAGTTTGTATTCCTTTTGAGCTAAATAATGTATCAAACCTCTTTTCCGCTTTAGTTGAGATTTTATCTGTAGCAGAATCTAAGAGCGAGATATTAAACCATTTTAAACACGAGATAAAAGAACTATACAAATGAAACTAACTACACTAGAAAAAGCAAGCAAAGCATACTATGAAGGCAACCCTATTATGACCGATGAGGTCTTTGATCGGTTAGCTGAAACACAGGAGTGGGAAGATGTTGGTTATAATCCTGATACGAAGGAGCCACATATCTTCCCACTTTTTTCACTTCGTAAGGTATTTTTAGGAGAAGATGAGGCTCCTGAGTATAATACTCCAGTGCTCAAAACTACTAAATTAGATGGAGCAGCAGTATCTGTTCAATACGATAACGGAAAAATTGTTAAAGTATTGACAAGAGGGAACGGGAAGGAGGGAGTAAACGTAACGGATAAATTCATTCGTAGTAGTATACTACCTTACCAAATCGTTTCCACTGGAAGTATCCAAATCACAGGAGAGCTAGTAGCCCCCAAAAATATAATTAATGCTAGAAATTATGCGGCAGGTGCGTTAAACTTAAAGGATACAGATGAGTTCCTTAAAAGAGACTTAACTTTTATTGCTTATGGGGTTCAACCGTACTTAACCGATACTTATGGGGAAGATATGGGTATGTTAAAAGCTTTAGGATTTAATGTAGTTACCGAAGGAGACTGGGATAGTTTTCCAGAGGACGGTAAAGTATTTAGGGTAGACAAGAACGATACGTTTAGTGCGTTAGGTTCAACGTCTCATCATCCTAGAGGAGCTTATGCATTAAAAACCAGAGAAGCAGGTGTAGTTACAACTTTATTAGATGTAGTCTGGCAGACAGGTAAAAGCGGTAAAGTTACTCCCGTAGCTTTACTCGAGCCAGTAAAGATCGATGACGCTAATATATCTAGGGCGACCTTGAATAACATGGCTTACATCGAGGAGTTAAATCTTGAAATTGGTTGTCAGGTTGAGGTAATTAGGGCAGGAAAAATAATACCTTGCGTAGTATCCCGAGTCAAGTGAGACATCTGAAAAAATAGAACTTGACTTTTATGTTAAATTTTAGTATAATATACATTCAAAATGAGAAATTAGATATGCAATATAAATCAATAGTACCCCCAACCGCATGTCCCTCATGCGGTTCTAAACTAGAGTTAGTCAAAGACCAATTATTTTGTAGAAATAGTAGCTGTCCCGCCCAGTCAACAAAAAAGGTGGAACATTTTGCTAAGCTATTAAAGATTAAAGGGCTCGGCCCAAAGACTATAGAAAAACTAGGTTTATATAGCATCCCCGATATCTACGCTATCTCATCTGAAAGTATAACTGCTGTAATCGGGGAAAAGCTAGGTGAAAAATTGTTCGAGAAGATAAAAGAAAGCGAACAAATGGACTTAGCAACCCTGCTTGCAGCTTTTTCCATTCCTTTAATAGGAACAACAGCGGCCAATAAACTGACTTTAGTTATATCTCATATAGACGATATAAACGAAGATTCCTGCCTGAAGGCGGGGCTAGGGCCAAAAGCTTGTGCCAACTTAAAGAAATGGATGCTAGAGGAGTTTAAAAATGGGTTAGACACCCTGCCTTTTAGCTTTAAAGCGTTAGAGAAAAAGGAAACCACAATAGTGGCCAACGGTAAGAGTGTTTGCATTACCGGAAAATTGAAGGAATATAAAAACAGAACCTTAGCTGGAGACTACTTAAAGTCACTAGGGTACCAAATAGTTTCTTCAGTGACAAAGAAAACAGACTACTTAGTAGATGAAGAAGGCAAGCAATCAAGTAAACGTACCAAAGCAGAAAGCTATGGTATACCAATCGTAAACATAACAAACTTAATTTAAAGGATATATAAAATATGACATCAATTCCAAAGTGGACCGAAGACCGTACAGAATCACTAACTGAGATGGTAGGGTCTGAAAGCCCTGTAACACAAGCTAAGGTAACTGAACTAGCGGAGTCGCTAACAACCACAACCCGATCTATTAGCTCTAAGCTACGTAAGATGGGCTACGAAGTAGAGCTAGCTTCAGCTTCGCATAAGAAGACCTTCTCTGAGGAAGAGGAAGCTACTCTACGCTCTTTTGTAGAAGGTAATAGTGGTGAGTATACTTACTCTGACATCGCAGAGTCTTTTGCAGGGGGTAAGTATGAGCCTAAGAGTATTCAAGGTAAGCTACTTTCTATGGAACTTACTGCTCACGTTAAGCCTACTGAGAAAGCTGAGGCAATTCGTACTTATACTCCAGACGAAGAGGAGACTTTCTTAGCAATGGCTGCTAATAGTGCTTTCGTTGAAGAGATCGCTGATGCGTTAGGTAAGACAATCAATTCAGTGCGTGGTAAAGCTTTGTCTTTCCTACGTAACGGAGATATTAGCGCTATCCCAGCTCAAAAAGAATCTCGTGCTAAGACTAAAGAGGATGCTCTAAGTACTCTTGGAGATATTACAAGTATGACAGTAGAGCAGATTGCAGAGTCTATCGATAAAACTGTGCGTGGAGTTAAGACTATGCTTACTCGTCGTAGTATGGTATGTGCAAACTACGATGGAGCTAAGAAAGCAGCTAAGCACGCGGCAAAAGCGTAACTTAACAGTTAATTAGAGCCCATAAAGTGGGGGTTTAGTACATAAGCTAACCTCCGCTTTTTTATTGTCTGGAGATTATTATGAAACTGATAGCTAAATTTCACGACTTGGACAGCTTCACTTCCGAGGAAGCCATTAGACGTGCCAAGGACTTACTAGGGGATTTTATTGATATAAAGGCGTACCCTAGTACCCCCGATCCTTGGGATAATATTTATTTTGCTATTCAACAAACTATAACCTCAGAGCAGCTTAACTTAATATTTGATGAAGGGGCTTTGTACCCTGAGAAGATAAAAGTTTTAAAAGCTAAAGTTCTTAGTAAATTAGAGGATGAGCTAGACGAGGTAATTCGCGATAACGAAAAAAAGGTCAAATAAATAATGGATATAGGCGCAGTTGTTCTACATAAGTTACTGGAAGAGCAAAGCCTTGATGGATGGTCTAGATTAAGAAGCGAATTTTTTGGTTCCTCATTTAAGTCTGTATACACAGCAATTAATAAGTATTATAAGGATCGAAATGAAATCCCTGGTTTTGAAGGTTTAACGGTTAAAACCCGTAACTCTAGACTAGAAAAGGATATAGCTTCTCTGGAATTATTAGAAGTTCCAGATATTGATTTAGACTTAGCTATTGACGCTTTGATAGATCAGTTTGCTCAAAATTCGACTCTTGATATGTTGGAGGACTATATTAAAGATATTACTTTAATGGATGTGACGGAGATTAAATCAGGCATATCCGACATAGTATTAAAGTTAGATGAGAAAACACATACAGATGAGATGGTAGCGACTATGGATAATATTATTTTATTCCAAGAAGAGGACGCTACCGACTATAAGAAATTCCCCACTGGTATTAGCAATACTTTTGATAGCAAGCATGGGGGTATATACAGAGAAGAACTTATCTTACTAGGAGGTAAACGAGGGGCAGGTAAATCTATTGTAAGTGCCAATATGGTGGCTAATCAATATATGATGGGTAATACCTCTATATTCTTTACAATTGAAATGACTGCTATGGAGACGTTTCAACGACTTAGCAGTATGTTATCAGGAGTCCCTTACTCTCAGATTAGAAAGAATTTACTAGAAAGGGAGGAAGTATTTGCTTTAGCAAAAATGAGAGCAGATATGTTTGAAGATGGAGGAGAGGAGTACAATAACTACCTTGAACATCGAGACCCTATAAGGTTGGAAGCTAACCTTATAAGAGACTGTCACTTAAAACCTGACAATCAAATAATTATTGTAGATGATAGATCTTTATCTTTAACGAGTATAGACTTACAACTACAGAAAGCTAAGGCTCAGTTTCAAGATAAATTGACTTTAGTTGTTATAGACTATGTAAACCAGATAGAAACAGGAATAGGTAAAGAGCTGTATGATTGGCAATCTCAAGTATTTGCAAGTAAGAAACTAAAAGAATATGCTCGAAAGTATGACGTTGCCATCGTTAGTCCTTACCAAATAGATGATAGTGGAGTTACTAGGTTCGCAAAAGGGTTGCTGGATAGCCCAGATTTAGCTTTCTTAATTGATGCGCATGAAAAAGAAGACCAAGCAATCACATTTACTTCCACTAAAGTCCGAAGTGGACCGGAAATTGAGTTCACTAGTAAAATGGATTGGAGCTGCTTAAGAATGGGACCTCAAGACACTACTAAACCTGAAGGGAAAGAGGACAAGAAACCTAAAGGAGTTAAAATAGGTAAAAAGCCAAAGGCTGAGGAGTCTGACTTATTCTAATGGATGTTGAACAATTATTGAATGAAAGAAGTATAGAGTTCAGCCCTAAAGGGCAGGATTATATAGTTAGATGTTTGAATCCAGACCATGAGGATAATAACCCCTCTATGCATATTGATAAACTCAGCGGAGCTTATAATTGCTTTAGCTGTGGTTTTAAGGGTAATGTATTTAAGTACTACAATGTTCACAGAGACTGGCAAGATTTTAGAGTTAAAAAATTATTAAAAGGGATCGCAACAATTAGACAAGAAGCTTCTGGGCTCCCAATGCCTGAAGGGTTCATACCCTTCACTAGGGACTTTCGAGGTATAAAAAGCGAAGTACTTAGATCTTTTAATGCTTTTACGCATAAAGATTATGAAGATAGGATTATATTCCCTCTTCCAGATATTACAGGAAAAATTAGAGCATTTATTGGGCGTTATATGAATAGTGATGCCCACCCTAAATACTTAATATTTCCTAGAGGGGTAGAGCTGCCTTTATTCCCTTCTAAGATAAACCCAATAGATGGTAGCGTTATACTTGTTGAAGGTTCCATAGATGCCCTTAATCTTATCAATGGAGGCTTATACAATGCTACAGCAGTACTAGGGGCTACTAATATGTCTAAAGAAAAGATTGAAGGCCTTCGATTCCTAGGAGTACGAAAACTGTATATAATGTTTGATGGAGATAACGCAGGCAAAGAGGCTGCAAAAAAACTAGAGGAGGAGTGGGAATCCACTTTTCTAGTAGAACGACTAGAACTGCCGGATGGTTTAGACCCCGGAGACCTGTCTATAGAAGACATAAAACAAATAAAGGATAATTTATATGAAAGTAGCAGTAATTGACAAACACCCCACTAATATCAACTATGGAAGACACTTTACATTTGCTTATGAAGTGTTCCACTTGTCCTCCGTAAAAACAAAAAAACTATTAAAGAGAGATGTAGATCTTGAGTTCGATGCTTCTGAGTACGATATTGTTGTACTTATAGGTTCAGAAGCTTGTAAGTTTATCGCAGGTATAGGCTCAGTAACAGAGTTTGCAGGGCATCTAGTAGAGGATAAGTTTGTTCCTATGCTTAATCCTGCAATGCTTAGTTTTAAGCCAGAGGCTAGACCTCATTTTGATAAAGCCGTTAGTAAGTTGGAGAGCTATGTAGCAGGTGAAAAACCTCCTACAGTAACTGGGCTATTCGAGGGGATAGTAGACGAAGAGGTAGCTAACGAGTATTTAACTTCTGTACTGTTAGACCCTTCCGTAAAGTATATTGCGTGCGATACTGAAACTACAGCCCTATACCCACGAGACGGTTACATTTTAGGCATCAGTATTACTCATACCTTAGAGCAGGGTGTCTATATTTCTACAGACTGTATAAGTGAAAAAACAGAACAATTATTACAAGAACTATTCAACACTAGATTAGTAGTATTTCACAATGCAAAGTTTGACTTAAAAATGCTAGAGTACCACTTTGGGTTTAAGTTCCCTAAGGTATCGGACACAATGCTCATGCACTATTTGCTAGATGAGACTCAAGGGACTCACGGGTTAAAATCTTTGGCAATGAAATACACAAGTTATGGCGATTACGATAAAGAACTCGATTCTTTTAGAACAAATTATTGTAAGCAACACGGCATACTAAAAGGGGATTTTACTTATGACTTAATTCCTTTCGATACTATTGCAGAGTACGCAGCTATAGATACAGCCGTAACTTATGAGTTATACCAGTTATTTAGCAGAAAATTACTGGCCAATACTTTACTAACTAAAGTTTATAAAGAACTAATGGTTCCAGGTATGCTGTTCTTACGTGATGTAGAAGAAAACGGAGTGCCTTTTGATAAAGGTAGGCTGCTAAAAGTCCAAGAGTTAATGGAAGCAGATGTATCCGAAGCTAAAGCGCTATTATATGAGTACGAGGATGTTCATAAATTTGAAGCAGACTTAGGAAAAGTATTTAATCCTAATAGTGTACAACAGCTGAGGATTCTGCTGTTTGACTACTTAGGACTTACCCCCACAGGTAAGCTTACTGGAACTGGGGCAGCTTCTACAGATGCAGAAGTTTTGAAGATCCTTTCAGAGGAGCACCCCCTACCTGGAGTTATTCTTGACATCAGGCAGAAGTCTAAAATTAAAAATACGTACTTAGATAAGATTATCCCTGCCTTAGATAAAGACTCTAGAATTAGGACGGGCTTCAACTTAACTTCTACTACCTCAGGCAGGCTATCTAGTAGTGGTAAGATTAATATGCAACAGCTTCCTCGTGATAACGCTGCAGTAAAGGGTTGTATTAAAGCTAGACCTGGCTATAAGATTTTACAACAAGATTTGGCGACTGCAGAAGTCTATGTAGCAGCAATCCTTAGCGGGGATAAGAACCTACAGAACGTATTTAAAAGTGGAGGGGACTTACACTCTACTATCGCTAAAATGGTCTTTCAGTTAAAAGAACCTGCTTCTGAGGTTAAAGAAAAGAACCCGACAGCTAGGCAAGCTGCAAAAGCCATTACATTTGGGATTATGTACGGTTCGGGGCCAGCTAAGGTTTCGGAGACAGTTAGTAAGGAGAGTGGCAAGCACTTCTCTGTGCAGCAAGCGAAGGATACGATTAGTAAATATTTTGCCACCTTCCCCCAATTAAAGATATGGCTAGGGATGGCTAAAGAAGATATAGAGTCTCTAGGGCATACTTATAGTATCTTTGGTAGAAAACGTAGACTACCTAATGTCTTTAGTAGTGACCAGGGGGTAGCGTCACATGAAGTACGGAGTGGTATTAACTTTTTAATTCAGTCGGTTGCTTCTGATGTTAACCTTTATGCAGGGATCGAGCTAAATACTTGGCTTAAAGAGAATAAACTAGACGCTAAGATTATTGCATTAGTACACGATTCATTAGTTCTAGAAGTTAAGGACGATATAGTGGACTTGGTAGGGGATAAGATGGCAGAGCTTACTCAAAAAGACAGAGGTTGTTCTATCCCTGGAAGACCCATTGGAGTAGATTTAGATATTGGAGAGGACTACAGTTTTGGAAAGTTTAAAAAACAATATATGGACTTGGTCTGATATAAAGTTTCCCCTTTTCCCTGTAGCAAAGGGCTTAGAGGGGTTCTATGAGGAGGAAGGAGTACTATTTGCGAAAACTGAATATGGGTATAGAATTTTAGACGATAGAAATTTAAAAGGAGACTCCCTAGGGCTTCGGAGGATACAGATGCTCTCTAACCTAAGAGAGGAGTTTAGCTACCTAAATAAAAGAGACTTCAAGAGAAAGATTCTAGAGTTAGTACAGCCCTTACCGAAAAAACTAGATAACTTTATGAACTTGATAAAGTATGCCTATACTACTAAATATTACTTAGATACTACTGGCAGGTACTTTAAATATAAAAAGACTAAATATGTTCCTCTTGTCTATAAGCAAATATTAGAGAGAAAACTAGAGGAGAGGGTAGGGACTGTATTCTCTGTAAAGGGAGTCAATAACTGGTTTGAAGTACCTTTTAAGTTAACCCCTGAAGCTAAATGGGTTGGGCTACTTAAAATAAGTAAATCTTGGTACATCTATGAAATATGCTTAGAAAAAAAGAAGAGTACTAGGAGAATGGTATGAATAAAGCAGTAATATCTGATAGAATTTACTTAAAAGCAGATGAGGCTCTACAAGATGTTTTAAATAAAGAACTTACTTACGCGATCCCATCTTATAACCCCGACTTACCTCCTCTTATAATTAAAAACATAGGTAGGATATCTAAAGATTTCGTAACTATCCCTTCAGGTAGAAGAGATTTAGTACCTGACGACTACGAAATAATTGATAAAACTTTGCTTGTGCCGGTCAATATCCCAGAGTTCCAGTTTGAATTACGCCCCAGCCAGCAAGAGGTATACGACAAGGTTAATGGTAGTACTATTATTAATGCTCCTCCCAGCTGGGGAAAAACATTTACTGCACTAGCTATAGTAGCTAAACTAGGTCAGAAAACCTTAATTGTAACCCACACTCTAGCTCTTAGGGCTCAATGGGTAGAGGAAATTGAGTACACTATGGGGTTCACCCCGGGGATTATAGGAAGTGGCAAAATGGAACTAGGCCCTCCTATTATCGTAGGGAATGTGCAGACTCTAAATAAAAAAATACCTGAAGTTAGGAACCTGTTTGGTACCGTAGTACTAGATGAAATGCATCATGTGTCCTCTCCTACCTTTTCTAAAGTAGTAGATAAACTACCTGCAAGGTATAAAATAGGCTTATCAGGTACTTTAAAAAGAAAGGATGGTAAGCACGTAGTTTTTAATGACTATTTTGGTTTTGATATACATGTACCTCCAAAGGAAAACTACATGGTACCAGAGATCGTTTCTATCTCTACATCTATTAGATTCCCTGATGGAGCAAGAATTCCCTGGGCTACTAGAGTAAACGGGTTAGCTTATAACCCCGAATACCAGCATCTAGTAGCTCAATTAGCTTCTGTATATGCGGCTAAGGGTCATAAAGTGCTGGTAGTAAGTGATAGAGTTCAGTTATTAAAAAACTGTGCGCAATTAACAGGAGATAGAGCAATATGTATAACAGGAGAGATGGGACATGAGCTTAGAGGGGTTGAACTTGATAAAATTAAAAGTGGGGAGGCGGATGTCCTCTATGGTACTCAGAGCATCTTTAGCGAAGGCGTTTCTCTTAATGAGTTATCTGCTCTTATTCTCGGCACTCCTATCAATAATGAACCACTTCTTATTCAGTTAATAGGTAGAATAATAAGAAAGAAAGAGGGTAAGCTTACCCCCGTTGTACTAGATATCAAGCTAAAAGGTAACACGGCAAGTAGACAAGCGAGAGCACGGATGGGAGTGTACCTACAAGAAGGGTACAACATTAAAAATTTTACTTGACAATTATGTTATTTTTTGGTATAATATATAATCAAATTTTGGGAGAAATTCAATTGATTTTTTATAACTGGGAACGCATGGCGTATTTAGCTAATGGGGACCCGAAAAATATTATATTAATGGTAGCAAGGTTAACATATCGTTTATCCTGCCCTTCTAGGAATCCACAGAAGAGCATCTTTTATAAAAGTAATTTAAACGGTGATAGTTATCTCTTAAATCCAAGACTTCTACTAAAGAATGAGAACACAGTATCTTTTAAACATATGGCAGAGTACGTAGGGCTAGCAAGTTATCGTCGATATAATGACTATAAAATGACTAATGAGTCCACCCTACTTCTTTACCAAAATAAAATGAAGATAGCAAACATAAAAACTAACCCCTTATTAACTATAAGGGATAACAAAATACACTTCAAATTAGAGGAAATAAAAAATGGCAATTAAATTCAAAAATGTAACTGGCAAAGCTAAGAAGTCTTCTGCGGAAGCATACACTTATAAAGACGGAGACAACACTGTTAGACTAGTAGGGGACATTCTACCTCGTTACGTCTACTGGACTACTACAACAGATAACAAGCGCGTCCCTATGGAGTGCTTAGCCTTTGATAGAGAGCAAGAGCGTTTTGCGAATCTCGAAAAGGACTGGGTTCAGCACTACTTCCCTGATCTAAAATGCTCTTGGGCGTATGCAGCACAAGTAGTAGACGAAGGCAAACTGAAGGTTTTGAACCTAAAGAAGAAGTTATTTGAGCAGATCCTTACCGCCTCTGAGGATCTTGGAGACCCTACAGACCCTGAGTCTGGTTGGGATATAAGATTTAAGAAAGTTAAAACAGGCCCTCTACCTTTTAATGTTGAGTACCAGTTACAAGTTCTTAAATGTAAGCCACGTCCTTTAAGCGCTGAGGAGTTAGAAGCTACTAAACAGCTAAAACCCGTTGATGAGATAGTTCGTAGACCTACTGCAGATGAGCAGAAAGTTTTCATTGAACAGAACATCCTAGAAGGTGGGGGTACTTCCGAAGTACCTACAGAAGTAGCTGAAGAAATTCAAGAATTACTATAAAGTAAAGATCAAACAGAGCTCACAAGGAAACTTTGTGAGCTCTTTTTGTATGGAGATACAACTAAATGAAAATACTATTTTCAGCCGACTGGCATATAAAGTTAGGACAGAAAAATGTTCCCAAAGAATGGGCTACCAATAGGTACAGCTTATTGTTTGAAGAGATATACAAGCTAGAAAAGAATGTGGACCTACACATTATAGGTGGTGATCTATTCGATAGACTACCTAATTTAGAAGAGTTAAGTTTATACTTTCAATTTATTAAAGGAGTAAGGGTAGACACTATTATATACCCTGGAAACCATGAAGCCTTAAGAAAAAATACGTCTTTCTTTAGTAATTTAAAAGAAGTAACCACTGCAGTTAATGATAAAGTTACTATCATAGATGATTACTACACCCTTGATAATATGGATTTTATTCCTTATACTAAATTGAAGGAATTTGATCCTAAAGACTTCTCTGGGGATATACTATTTACACATGTTAGAGGTGAAATACCTCCTCATGTATCCCCCGAGATTGATTTAGATACTCTTAGCAGATGGGACCTCGTAGTAGCAGGGGACTTACATTCCCACGAAAACTCTCAGAAAAATATAGTATACCCGGGAAGTCCTGTTACTACCTCTTTCCATAGAAACCCTGTGGATACGGGAGTACTTTTACTTAATAATAAGACGCAGAATTACTCGTTCATGAAACTGAAGCTACCTCAGCTAATTAGACAGACGGTAGCTTCGGTGGACCAGATGAAAAAAACCAACTATCATCATACTATCTACGAGCTAGAAGGAGACTTAACAGAGCTAGCTAAGGTAGACGGGGATACAGAACTATTAGATAAGAAGTTAGTTAAAAGAAGGTCCGAAGCTTCTTTGATACTTAATAATGACATGACTATGGAAGAGGAACTTTCTGAGTACCTAAGCTACATACTGGGGCTGAATGATAAGAAAACCAAGGAAGTTTTAGGAGTATTTAATGATTATACTTAAAGAGTTAAGATGGAGTAACTGTTTTAGTTACGGAGAAGATAACGTTCTAAACTTAGAAAAGGACGTACTTACACAACTAATTGGTACAAATGGGGCAGGCAAAAGTTCTATACCTATTTTAATCGAGGAAGCCTTATTTAATAAAAACTCTAAAGGCATTAAGAAGGCTGCTATACTAAACAGACATAACAACGCTAGTAGTTATAGTATTGCATTAGACTTTACTACTGACGGAGTAGCGTACACAATCGATGTAGTTCGGGCATCTAGTTTAAAAATTAAACTACTAGCTAACGAAGAGGATATCTCATCCCATACAGCGACTAGTACTTTTAAGACTCTAGAGAGCATCTTAGGCGTTGATTTTAAAACTTTCTCGCAGTTAGTTTACCAAAGCACTACAAGTTCTTTACAGTTCTTGACTGCAACTGATACTAATAGGAAAAAGTTTTTAATAGAACTGCTAAACTTAGAAAGATATATAGAGCTATTCTCTATATTTAAAGATACACATCGAAGTGTGCAAGACTCCTTAACTGGTATTAAGGGAGAAATATCTAATATAGAACAATGGCTAAAAGGACACAAAGTCCTGTCTACTAAGAGGCTTGTTCTAACTGACTTACCTGACCTGCCCACCGAAGAGATAGAGGGAGTTGCTAAATTACAACTACGAATGTCTAATATTATTAAGACTAATAAGGGTATAGCTCAAAATCAGCAGTATAAGGCGTTACTCAAAGAGATTGACCCTTCGGAGTTAACCAAGGTATTAGCAAAACCTGAGGGATCAGAAGAGGCTAATGCACAAATTGGGGCTCTTACTGCAGAACGTAAGGCCGCAAAAGCTGTTATCAAGAAAATTGAGGCACTTTCAGGAAAGGCTCAGTGTCCTACCTGCTTGCAGGGAGTAGACGAAGATTTTACAGACTCTTTAATAGCTGACGCGAACTCATCTATTTCGAGCACGTTAACTGAGATCAACGCTTTACAGGTACAACTATCCACTCTTAGAACAAGCAGTCAAAAGTACTATGAACACCAAGAGATAGTTTCTGACTTTGAAAGGTTGTCTACTTTAATAGACGAGGATATTCCTAGCACTTTAGAAAGTGAAAAAGACTTACAAAGTCAGATAGCTGACTTACAAGCCCATATTAAAGAAGTAAAGAGTCAAATTACTAAAGTTACTACAGATAATACAGCGGCTACGAAGTATAATACAGAGCTAGACTACTTGCTTGGTCAAGTCAAAGAGTTCAAGTCTAACTTATTAGTTAAAGAAGCAGAGCTTAAAATACTAACTAACGATGCTGCAAATTTAGAAGTACTAAAGAAAGCTTTCAGTACCAATGGTTTAGTAGCCTATAAAATCGAGAATCTAGTAAAAGACTTAGAAGAGATTGCTAATGTATACTTATCGGAACTGTCTGATGGTAGATTCCAACTTACTTTCGAAGTTATTAATGATAAGTTAAATGTTATCATACTAGACAACGGAGATTCTATTCATATACTTGCCCTAAGTTCTGGGGAACTGGCCAGAGTAAATACTGCCACTCTGTTAGCTATTAGGAACCTAATGGCTACTTTATCTAAATCTAAGATAAATATACTCTTCCTAGACGAAGTTATAAATGTTTTGGATGATGTAGGCAGAGAGCGGCTTATCGAGACTCTACTAGGTGAAGTAGAGTTAAACACATTCTTAGTATCACACGGGTACACCCACCCTTTACTTAATAAAGTTAATGTGATAAAAGAAAAAGATATATCAAGGTTGGATTAAAATGCAAAGTACTTCCGCAAATAAAGCGTTAAAAATAATAGAGGAAAACCCTTTAGTACACGTAGTTTGGCATAAGAAATCCTGTATAGCATGCCAGCACTTTATACCTATATTAGAAAACCTTAGCTCTCTCCTACCCGATTGGACTTTTATAAAAATAGATGCAGAGGAGCACGCTAAACTAGTAGATAATTTATACTGGGAGCCTACCGCTTTTCCTATTTCTTACTTATTCAAACAAGGTGTACGAGTATTTGTCGCAGTGGGGTCCGCCCCTACTGAAAGTATAGTAGTTACTCACAATGAAATTAGTCAGGGTACTTGGAAATCCCCTGAACAACTGGAAAAGGAGCAATTAGATGCCCTCAGCGAATAAGAGTAAAGCAAAGGGTACTAGAGCGGAAGCTGCTGCTTGTACCGAACTTCGTAAAGCAACTGCTTGGAATTGGGAGCGAATCCCCTTATCAGGGGCTTTAGATGCGAAGCATGGTTTAAAAGGTGACGTATATATCCCTAAACAGATGAATAAGTACTGCGTAGAAATAAAGCATTACAAGGATGACCACTTAACAAGTAAAATGTTAACAGGTAAATATCCTCAAGTATTAGAATGGTGGGATCAAACAACTAGAGAGCAAGAGGAGAATGAAGCTGAACATCCTTTACTAATATTTAAGTTTGATAGAAGCAAGTGGTTTTGTGCTTTTTTAGAGGAGCCTATTAATGATTATAGACACTTTTACTATTCAGAAGGGTTCTATTTAGCTAAGTTAGAGGACTTCTTAGGCGACAAAAAGAAAGAAGACTGGGTATGGGAACGGAAATAAAACATAGGAGAGAAACAAATGGCAAAGAGTTTTAAAGAAATGGTATCAGGAGATAAAGATACTATACTGATAGTGGATGCGTTAAATCTAGCTTTCCGATATAAGCATAGTAAAAGAAGAGACTTCGCAGAGGACTACGTAAATACTGTACATTCCTTAGCGCATTCGTATAAAGCTAGTGAGGTTATAATCGCATGTGATAAAGGTGCTTCCTCCTACCGAACAGCTTTGTTGCCTGAGTATAAAGGCAATCGAAAAGCTAAGTACGAGAAACAAACTGAGCAAGAAGCTAAGGAGTTCAAGGATTTCTTAGGGGACTTCGAGAAAACAGTGCTTCTACTAGAAAAGTACTTTAAGGTATTTCGGTTTCAGGGGGTGGAAGCAGACGATATTGCTGCTTACATTACACAGGTTTCGGACAAAAACATCTGGATGGTTTCTTCCGATAAAGATTGGGATCTACTAATAAGTCCTAAAGTCTCTAGATTTAGTTATGTGACTAGAAAAGAGATTACAGAAGAGAACTGGAGCGAGCACTACGAAGTATCTAAGGAGGAGTACATTAGTTTTAAGTGCCTTACTGGGGATTCTGGTGACAATGTACCTGGAGTAACGGGGGTAGGGCCTAAAAGGGCTGTAGGTTTAATTAAACAATATGGGTCTGCTTTCGATATTGCAGACCAGCTCCCTATAGCTAGTAAGTATAAGTATATACAAAACTTAAATGATTTTGGAGCAGATGCAATATATAAAAACTATGAGCTAATGGATTTAGTAACTTACAGTGCTGAAGCCATTGGAGCGGAAAATATTTTAGAAATTGATAATCATTTCAAAAAATAAGTTTAAGAAAAATTTTCATTTATTATATGTAACTTCAGGAGTAAACCAATGCATATTGAAAATAATAAAAAGAAGAGATTAAGTACTTCAATAGGAATTATTGGATACGGAATGGTCGGAAAGGCTGTGGCGTACGGGTTTCCTCATTGTACTCATTATATATCGGATCCGCAGTATAACAATAATACAGTTACCGATATAGCAAGGGAAAATCCAATTGCAATTTTTGTTGCTGTACCGACCCCTACCGATAGTAGCGGTCTCATCGAAACTCAAATTTTAGAAAATGTTTTAAATGAGTTAGAAAAAGCACTCTACCTAGGGTTGGTCATTGTTAAGTCGACAATTTTACCTCATTTTTTGGCAGATAGGGCTGTAGTATATAACCCCGAGTTTTTATCTAGAGCTACTTCTTTAGACGACTTTGTCCGTCCTCCTATGTTGATTTTAGGAGGAGACAGGGCTAACGAAGTTCTTGACCTTTATAAGCAGTGTTCTAATGTAGTAACAGATAAAGTATTTATTACAGATATAAAGACAGCTGCATTCGCTAAGTACGCAATGAACTCTTTTTATGCTACTAAGATTACGTTTATGAATGAGTTATATCATGCGTATGGAGGAGATTGGAAAGCCTTGACTAGTATCTTAAAGGAGCATCCTTGGATGGGTTCACACCATTTTGAAGTACCGGGCCCTGATGGAAGCTTTGGCTTCGGTGGGCCCTGTTTGGTTAAAGATACAGAAGCGCTTGCCTCCGAGTACGATATGGATTTATTAACTAAGGTACTAGAGTTAAATGAAGGTATTAGAGTATGAATTATTTACTACTGGGAGGCGCGGGATTTATTGGAACCCACTTAGCAAAGGACTTAATAGATGAAGGGCATGAAGTAACCGTAGTAGACTCGTTAGAAACTTCTAAACCCCCTGACTCAGCAGTTGCGTTTATTCAAGGTAACATACTAGAGCTGGATTTGAGTGAGGTTATGCGAAGAGCAGATATTGTGTACTATTTAGCAGGCTCTGTGGGAGTAAAGCATATTGACCAAAACCCTTCATTAACTTTATTTAATAATATTGAGTTAATGACTAAGTTAGTCCCTTTATTTGAAGAGCACCAGAAAAAAGTTATATTCTCTAGTACTTCTGAAGTATATGGAGAAGGCCCTTTTAGTGAGGGTAACAACTTAAGTATAGGTCCCCCTCATAAGCTAAGATGGGGTTATGCCTGTGCTAAACTAATGACAGAGTTTATGATAAAAGCTTCAAGCTTCCCTTCTGTTATTATAAGGTTTTTTAATGTAGTAGGGCCAGGCCAGTCTTCTAAGTACGGAATGGTGTTACCTAATTTTATTGAAAAAGCGAAGAAGGGGGAACCTTTGGTAGTTTATGGGGATGGAGAGCAGATCAGGTGCTTTTGCCATATTAAAGATGCTGTACAAGGTCTAAGGTTACTAGAGACCGAAGAGGGGATTTTTAATATAGGTAAGGAAACTGAAACTCCGATAAAGGAATTAGCACTTTTAGTACTAGAGTTAACCGAGAGTGACTCTGTAATAGAGTTTAGGCCTTATGAGAAGGACTTTTCCAAAGAACATGGGGATATAATGAAACGAGTTCCTGTGTTAGATGCAATTCGCAATTTAGGTTATGCACCTAAGCATACCTTAACTGATATTATAAAGGAGATGATATAATGTATACATTAATAGCGTTAGCCGCTTTAATACTAATAGTAGATTCTGTACTAATCGTATTCGCATGATTAAGTTAGACATCTATGACCGAAGAGGTGTTCTGGAAACTTATAAGTTAGAATACTTACCTACCCAAGAGGGTTTTACAGATGTATCAAGTGTAGAGTACTACATAGACAGCATGGATATACCACATTGGAAAAAGACTGCTTTCAAAAACAGACTTTGGTGTATAGTTGAAATGTGCCACCCAAAAGAATTTTATAGGATATATACAGCATGAAGACATTATTTATTTTTGCCCACCCAGATGATGAGGCGTATGGGCCCGCAGGAACTATTTATAAATTAACTAATAAAGGTTATAATGTGACAGTAGTATCCATGTGTCAGGGGGATAAGCCAGGGGCAGAAGAAGTCAAAGTCCCTCGGCTTAAAGCGTTTAAACAAAGCTGTAGTCTACTAGGAGCAGCCTCCTTAATACTTGAAGGACATGATTGCAGACTGGAGTATTGTGAGACTTTAAAGAGTATAGAAGGAATTATTGAGAAAATACAGCCTGAAGTAGTATACACCCATAATATCTCGGATATACACAAGGATCACCGTTTAGTAGCAGAGTGTGTAATGGTAGCAACAAGACCCAAACCAGAGTCTAGCGTCAAGGAGTTATACATGTGTGAGATACCTTCGTCTACAGACTGGGCTTTCGGACAACTGGGCGACGTATTCACTCCTAACGTCTACAAAGATATTAGTAAAGAAATATATAAAAAGCAACAAGTGATGGGTCTCTATAATACTGAAGTGTATAACTACCCAGATGCTCGAAGTATTGAATCGATGGAATCTTTAGCCATGCATAGAGGCAAACAAGTAGGTGTTCATAGAGCAGAGGCTTTTAAATTGATTTTTGATATATCAGGGTAGTCTTTCCAACTTCCATTATCAGAATTGAGTTCTGGCAGCCGATTCAAAAGTAATAAACCCTTAGCAGCCACTTCAGGTGTCATATTCATGTGATAACCTAATATAATGCCTCTATCTTCCTCAACAGGAATAGAGGCATCCCTACCATCCCATGCCATCCTTTTAAGAGCTAAGTAGTCTTTATGACTGTCTAGTAAGATAGCTCCTCCTTTCCCAATATTTAATATTTTCTTTTGTTGAAAAGACACACACATTTTTGTGCCTTTTATATACATCCCGCTAGTAAACCTTTGAGCCGCATCAAACACCTTAGTAGGGGTAATATTATACATACCTTCCCACTGTTCCTCGTTATAGCTTATACTACAACCTGCATGGGTTAACTGCATAGGTACTGAAACATAAGTATTCTTAGGTATTGAGACTAACGCTATCCCATCTAACTTCACACTAAGAAATATTGCGTTAGAGCAGCTGTCTGTCAAAACCACATAGGGAGCTCCTGTATACTCAGCTAGCCCCTCCTCAAATAATTCTATAAATTCATGGTTATTCACTTTGTTCTCTTTAAGAACTCAATCTTCTCTCTCACAAGCTCTTTTCTAGGGGTTTTCTTATAGTGTTCATGCCAGAAGTAAATTCCCCCCACTTCCTCCTCTGAAAAGTTACTTAAAACAGGATAGTGTTCCCCTAATTGAAACTTCTCAACCGTACTTACCTTCTCGGAAAATAGGCTCTTATATAGCATATCGTCAAAACTAAATTCCTCTATATCATCAAGCTTCATGTTATACTCTTCTAAGAAGGAAGGGTTCTGGGCTTTTTCCGTCAGTACTTTGAGGTGCTCGTACCACTCCGTATACACCATACTTTCCCTGTAGCTTATTATCAAACAAGTGTTAGTTTGTATGGTTGCGCCGGGGGGTAAAGTACGTTCTAGGTCCAATTGGTACGTGTCAAATACACCAACTACGGAGCCTTTATCAGGTAGCCCAAACAAGTCCCCAGGCAGAGGTTTTAACACCTCCATATCTAAGTCTAGCTTAATTATAATATCTTCTTCCAAGTTCCTCTCGAACCACACTCCCCCAAGTGGTATATTCCAGAAACCACTTAAGAAAGACTCCGTCTCCTTTTGGTACTCTGAGATATATGTAACATCTAGTTCTTTAAACTTTTCCTGTGTTGCTAAAGAAGGCTCATTCCCTGTCATACATAAGGCGTATATAGGGACGTCTTTTAGTTTGCCGGCATTCTTTCTCCAAGAAGTAAATAAACTTAGAGCCTCTGTCTCGTAGTACCTATCATTGTCAAAGTCAAATAACGATTTATTTTTTGTATTGATATTAACTAAATCCGCTTCTACTGTTACTGCTAGGCATATACTAAGGCCTTTAATATGTTGTAAACTCATCTTCCCTCTCCAAATCTAAAGTGCTGCAGTGTATCCCACCTGCAAATATCTCTCCGTGCCTTAAGTTAAATGATATAACTTCAAAGCCCTTCGTCTCTAATAGTCTCTTAGTATGTACAGCCTTTTCTAATACTAAGACTTTCTCCTCGTTAATACTTAGCACATTAGTGTCCATCCCTCTCGAACTAGCTAGCTTTATTCGATTCCCTCCAGACATCTCATTCCAGAAAGCCTCGTCATCCTCGTAGTGGCTATCATTAGTGTATATAATTTCCCAATTACGAAACTTTTTAGGCAATAAATGGGCTAATTCACCTATAAATAACCCGTTAGCTAAAAATACTCCAGGTCGTAAAGGCATTAATGTTCCATCTATATGAGAGTCCGCAATCTTCACTCTATGGAATGTAGTCTCTGGGAACTGTCTCTTCAACCACTTGTACCCTAAGTAGTGGTTATAGTTGGCAACATTAACAATTACATCCTTTCCAATCTTTATACAATGAGCTGCATCTATTCCCATTTCATAGTTGTGAGGAACCTTAGAAAAGTCCCTAAAGTCCTTCCAGTATTCTAAGTCTAAGGACTTCTCTGCTAAAGAGGTAGTAGGTGCCTTCACCCAATTAGCCCCCTCGTTAAACTTATTATAGAATATATGCTGCAAGGCTTGATTCTCATAGACACGGTTTCTAACTAGTAAAGGAGTTTCCACGATACTATTCCCGTAGGTTAGTACTATATCTCTCACATTGCTAGCACTAGAAACTACAGAACCCCAGTCAGGTGTTCTGAACATTTGAGGGGATTCCAAGGTAAGGGGTCTCCTTACTTTAACCCCTAAAGAGGTGAGTAACTCTGATAAGCTATCTAAGTCTGCATTACGCTCTTCTATGAGTTTAGTACTAACTTTATACTCCCCAAAGGAGTCATCATATATGTTCGTCAGGTTCATATTGTCCCGATACATATTCTTAAAAGTAAAGTCTAGTACTCTTTTAGAGAAGCCTAATTCAACACCTACAATTACTTCAGTTAAGTTTCCAAATTCTGTATATACATTCATGGATCTATTTTAAATAAGTTAAAGATTTTTCTATTGAGATTAGAACAGAAATAACCGCATACCTCGTGCTTCCTGTCCTCCGATTCCTTAGTAGTATAGGCTATAATCTGCTCTATACTATGGGTATATATAGTTACTTCTGAGGATATATTAGCCTCGTCTAAGTGACAGCAGGGGAACACTTCCCCTATATAATTTAGATATAACTCTTTCTGGCTTTTAGACTTACAAGACACAGAAACCCCGGGCCTTAAGGTACTATACAAAGTTTCTATACTCTCCACAGGCTTAAAACTACTCACATCCTCTTTGTACAAAGGAGGGCTTGAGGTGTAGCAATTATCTATTTTTAACCCGTCAAATTGCTTGGCCAACTCTTTTATACCTTCTAGGTCTTGTTGGTTGTGCTCAAATAAGATAAACTGTAGCGTATTACGACAACTAGTTACTAAGTCTCTGTGGTTAAGCACTTTAGCTAGTATAGAGCCTCTACGGTACCTTTTATGCATCTTTTGGGTACTACCATCTATAGCCCACTTTATCTCGTCTTCCTCAACTAAAAGTAGGTTCAGCTCCTCCCAAGGTATGTCACTCATACCATTAGTACTAATTGTTACCTTAATATTCAACTCTTTGAGGAACTGTATGAACTCAAGAAACTTATAATACAAGGTAGGCTCCGTCGTAGCCCCTACTAATTCCACATGTTTTATAGTACCTAAATCTCTTATAAAAGAGCACAAAGTCTCGTAGTCGAGTTCATGTTCAGAAGTAAATTTAGAGTTTTCCTTAAACACTAACTTGTTCCTAGAACACAGGGGGCACTTTAGTTGGCACTTATTTACTAAACCTATTTCCAGAGATTCATACATCAATATATGTTCTCCAAGAGTCCAGGTAGCTAGAGTCCCCCTTCTGATTTAGCTGATAAACTTCGTGCTTCTCATAAAGAGACCTACTAAATACAGAGCAGTTAACCTTACATGGGTTTGTGGAACCTCGGGCATCTAACATACTGTTTAAATTCTCTATACACTCGAGTACGCTTGAATCATATATAGTAGGCATACTACTACCAAAAGTCTCCTCATCCCTATCACAGCAAGGAACTAGAATACCTGTGTGGCCTAAGTAGGCAGATCTATCCTCTAGTGCAAAGCACTGTATAGTAGGGTTCTTAAGCGTACTGATTAGTTTATTTTTAAACTCGTATGAATTGAGAATACTTGTTTCTGGTAGCACCCCGCAACCTTTTGAAGGCTCCCCACAAGGTAAAAACTCCAGCAAGTCAAAATTCTCTTTAGTAAATAATTCTCGGATACTCTCTAAATCGCCTTCATTGTGTTCAAATAAGATAAACTGTAGCACAGAAGTAGCTTTAGTATTTACTTTAAATAAAGTATGGTTTTGTAGCACTTTATTTAAATTGCCTTTTATGCGGTACGTTCCGTATATCTCTTGTGTAGAGCCATCGATAGCGAACTTTACAGAATCTCCTTTTGATAGAATCTTTCCTAGCTCTGTCCAAAACCTGCGTCCGTTATGAACGTTAGCATTAGTAGAGATCATAACTTCTAAGCCTCTGCTTTTCAAGTATCTAAGCAGAGAGAACAACTCTGAGTACATAGTAGGCTCCGATATAGTCCCTACTAGCTCAACCCTCTTTAACTTACTTAGTTTACCTAAGAAAGTTATTAACCCCTCAAAAGGTAACTCAGCTTCCGCTGTTTTAGTAATTAAGTCTTCGTCTCTTCTAGTACACATTGGGCACTCTAAAACGCAATTATTTATTAACCCTAGCTCCAGTATCTCTATGTCATCTATATTCATTTCGTCACCACACTAAGGCCAGTTAAGGCTTTTAACTTTTTCGCCATAGTCCCACAGTTGAACTGGCATATACTACTAGAAGCCCTGCTGGTATAAGTCTCCTCTATATACTGATTAATCGCGTCAATATTATCGTATATAGTTATATGGTGTGTATGGTTTAGTAAATAATCCCCTAGTTGGCTAGGGCAGAACCCTATAATACCTTCAGAACTAACAAATACAATCTTTTCTGCTCGGGACTCACACTCAAAAGGGTTCAAGGTTTTAACCCTTAGTTTCTTTATACTTCTATACTTTTTGAAGTCCCACCGAGGCTCTACGTCAGAGTCGTTATCTGAGCAGTCCCCACAACATGCTATCTCTTGGAACGTAGTGCCCCTTGTCATTTCTTTAATAGACTCCAGAGATGCTTCTACATTATGCTTGAATTGAATAAATTGAGTAATATGCTCGATTCTTGGGTTGGTGGATACGGACACCTGTTGGTTCCCCAGGACTTTGCTTAAAGAGCCCTTTACCCTATACTTCGCATACATATCTTGGGTAGACCCATCTATAGGCCAAAAGACCCTATCAGTCTCATCTAATAGAGAGGCGAACTCAGCCCAGAAAGCCTTATTCCTAACATTCCCGTTCGTGCTAACCACAATGGATTTGCCTAGCTTTTTACAGTACTTTATGAACTCTAGGAACTGTGGGTGTATAGAAGGCTCTGAGATAAGAAACCCAAAACTAATAACCTTAAGAGAAGGGAACTTGCTAACAGTCAGTTTGAAGTCCTCAAAAGACATGTGACTATTGTTTTTCATCGCTGAAGGCATATTCTCCCTAAAACATAGAGGGCACTGTAGGTTACAGTAGTTTGTAATATCTATTTCTAGTTCCGTGTAAATTTCATTAAATTTCAATTCCCCACTCCTTTCTCAATTTTACGCACATAGTATCACACACAAGTCTGCAAAAATTGTGCTCAAACCCATAATCCATATCCCATCTAGACCCCTTTAAGGTTTTATATTCATTATAATGGCAACAGGGGCTAATATCCCCCTTATAGTTAATAAAGTGTTGTTTAATTGAATGGCTGTGGCATTTGACTGAAAAAGAATCCTTGTTAGCAACTAGAGTATTTAAAGTACGGTACTTCCCTAGAGTACTAGCTCGAGGCCTAATCTCTTGCTCAGAGTAGGAAGAGTGCAGTGTTCGAACCCTTCCCTCAAACAATAGCGCGAGCTCATCTAGCTGTTCCCCCTCATTATGCTCAAAGTATATGTACTGAACCCAATCGTTCCCCTTGCCTTTAAAATACTCATGGTTAAGGAGGACACGCTCTAAGGAACCTCCTATCCTATACGTCTCGTACATCTCTTGGGTAGTGCCCTCTATGGCAAAGCGTACCTCATCCTCGGGAGTGGTTAGAGCCTTTAGCTCCCTCCACCAGGCAGGTTTATTAGTACAACCATTTGTGCTTAGTACAACCCGTAAACCTCTCTTTTTAATGTATTGGTATAGCTCTAAGAAGTATGGGTACAAGGTATGTTCGCTCCTAGTACCTAAGAAGTATATAGTACTAAGTGAGGGGTACTTATCTAAAATTTGCTTCCATTTTTCTAAGGGTAAATAACCGTCTTTAGACTTAAAAGAGTCCCTATTACATAAGGGACAAGATAGGTTACAAGCGTCAATTAGGTCAATCTCTAATGTTTTTATTTTACCTTGTGTATTTAGTGAATTCGAGTCCATCTGAGCAAGCCTTATGTAAACAAAACGTATCCTCTCTTTTAGGCTGGGTAAGAGGTTTAAACCCTTCTTTGAAATCGTGCATACAGTAGTAATAGTTTCCGTTATTGTCCAGCACTAACCCCTTGCTACCGCAGTCGCACTTCATTAACCGAAATTCTTTAAACAAATTTTTAGTTCTAACATCGTCATAGGAGACAGGTTGTTTATCTACTAAAAAATTAAAGCCCTGCTCCTTATAGTTGTTTAACCAAGGGTACTTAGTAGTAAAATAAGTGCGCTCTTTAGAGGTAGACTCTAATGTTTCTGTCCACCTTGTTTTAACTTTGATAGGAAACAGGTGTACTAAGAGGCCAAACTCTTCAATGAACTGCTCCTCTTTATCTATTTCGGAGCTTACAAATATATACCCTAACATTCCGTATTCCTGCAAGAGCAGAGCTTTATTTACGAAAGTATCTATTGATTGCTTTCCTAAGTGATAAGAGGTGCATATATCTAAGGGAGTCGAACTTTTATACTCTCCGCAAAAAGTCTCCAGCCTACTAAAATTAATAGACAGATTGGATTGAGTCTGAATCCAACCCTCCTTAATGAAGTCTCCCATAGCATGGTTCATTTCCTCCCAATGTTTATTAAGGGTAGGCTCCCCCCCGTAGAAGTAGGCCCATAAATGTTGAGGGTCTACATGATCGAATAAGGTATAGAAGTCTTCTAAAGATAAGTCAGAAGACTTGTTATCGTACTCCTCGCAAAAAGAGCACATTTGATTACACCTATACGAAGGTATAATAGTAACCTTTCGATTAAAGTTTGGGTAACTAGAGTGTTTAAGGTGACGAAATGTGTTCACTAAGAATTCCTATAATACTATCATTATTAGTTAGCTGAAGCTTGTCTATACCTGCATTAAGGTCCTGTTGTCTCACCTCTAAACCTGCATCGGTATAATCTATACTATGGTAGATTACTTGTTTACCAAAATATTTCATCTCAGCAATAAGTCTCGGAGAGCAGTCAAACTGCCTGCCTATAGGCGTATATATGTAGGTGTCTATCTTATCAAATAAGTCGAGGATTGGCTTCTTATCTTGGATTACAATGTAATTTTGAAAACTATAACAGTCTTTTATACTATCTATATCCAGTATCTCCCTACAATTGGGAGTGGCGTAAATCAAGGCTGTATTAGTCACCTTATGCAAGGGTTTTCTCAACATACTAAAGTGTATTTTTTTAGTATAATCTATTAAGGTGGAGGAGGGGCGGTCATTATAAACTCTAAAGTCCATCAGAAGCGTGTAGTTCTTTAAGTTATTTTGATTAGTGTGCTTACCACACCTAAACCCTATAGTATGTTTAGCGTTTATTATGTAGTTCATATCCCTTAAAGTACCTAAGGATCCATCGGTGATTAAAAGTACCTGTCCAGAAGCGTCAAATACTCTAGGTCTTGGAGTATAGAAAACGTCGGGTAGACTACTTATATTGTACTTCTCAAAAGCGACTTGCTCTAGAGTCTTCTGGTCTAGATCTACAGAGACTATACATACTCTATAATGCTCCCTAAGCATAAAGTAGTACTCTAGCATCTCAAAGGTATGGCCACAAACTCCGTGCCCAAACCAACCGTAAGTAATGACTAGGTCGTACTCCTTAGGGGGTTGGTACCTAAATACCTGATACCTGTTCGATTTCTTGGTCATAGTCTTTATACATACCTTCTCTAAAATGAACCGGGTTCGTAATTATACGCCCTGGAATAACACTGACAATATCTTTAGTGTCTACTCCGTCGCATATAGCAAGCCTAGAGCATGTTATACACTCTCGTGGCTTGCTGTAATGATACTCCCTACCTTCCTTAGCAGCAGCGTACGCTAAGGATATATTAGGGGTATTTGATTCGTGCGAGTAGGGAAAGTATTCTATTCCATACGTCTCTAGGTTCCAGTCGTACCTATCATAAATATGTTGGTAGGTGTCACAGACATACTTCTCGTAACCTTTCATAAAGCAGAAAGGGATGTAACGAACATTCAAGTACTTTATATGACCTTCTAGAATATCCAACGCATCTTGTATATGCGGAGCAATATCTTTATAGAGGACAGGAGTAGTGTGCTGCGCCGACTCAAAGTAATTTAATGCTATATAATTTACTTCCAAGGGGTCTAAGGTCTTACAGAGTTCGGCGTGTTCCACTAGTTCTGTATAGTTCATATGGTAGACAGTGCAATTAATTCTCACAATCATTCCTAACTCTTTCGCATTACTAATAGCCTTTAGTAAGTTACTAAAGGAAGTTCTACCTGTAGCTTTATTATGTACGCGCTCGCTGCCTCCGTGCATAGAGAATAGTATCTCTCTCAAGCCCTTATCATAGGACTTCTGTATAAACTCTTTATTAGCAAACTTACCTCCGTGTGATAAGGTGGATATGTGCCTAAAGTCTTTTACGTAGTCTAGGATGTCAAACCAGTCCTTAGAGATAGAACTCTCTCCCCCTGATAACTCAATATCCTGGATACCGTATGTACGTAGGTGGTCTGCTTGTTCCTTTATCTTATTTAATGCAAGAGTATCTTTCAAGAAGCCTTGATAGTAGCAAAAGGAGCAATCGTAGTTACAGAAAGTCCCTGTGTCTAGTTTAGCCCTAAGGCACGGTTTATCTTCCACATTCTTAGAGACAACCTCCGAAGATAAGGTATTAACCGCAGATCTGGTTTTCATATTGCATTATGTCCTGTCGTTCCTCTCCATAGAGGCTTGTTATATTAAACTCAGTTTTTAAAAGCCCTGAGTAAATCCAGTTGTTGAAGTTATAAGGGAAACAAAAATGCTTTGGGAGGAACCCTAAATGCTCCTCAAACCAAGCTAACATCTCTGGGGTGTCTGAGCGAATATAAGCTACCTGCTCTTTTAAACCCCATTTACTAATATTTGTGTGACTATGGCTATGTCCCCCTATCGTTGTTAACGGGTCTGCTAGAAGCTCTTTAATCTGGCTAAGATTCATATAGTCTTCTAAACACTTGGTTTCAAAAAACTTCTTATGGGCTATTTGGCAGGGAGGGAAGGACTTAGATTGGGGGGTGTTGTTTACACTAATAATATTCGAGGAAATGAAGAAGAGTTTCTCCGTAGGTATCAATTTAAGCTTATCCCAGTAGGAGTACTGAGAATATAGCCCGTCATCAAAGGTTAGTATAAAGTCCTTTAGAGGGATCTCAAACATCCAGTCCCTGATTTCATGTATCATTAGATAAGGTTTTGATGATTTCATCTGTGCTATCCAAGTATCTGTTAGTTAAACCGTTTGCTATTAAGTCTTTATATCTGTAGTAGCTCCCGTCTTTAAGGTCAGATGGGTTAGCGTAGGTTATCTTTTTATTATAGAAGGCAGCCTCCAATAAAAGCCTTGGTTGCGCGTCCCAACGACCTTGTTGAACTACGTAGTTATACGTATCAAAGGACTCAAAGAAGTTAGGTCTAAAACCGTAACCTCCAGCTCCTTTTAAGTAAACCGAGAGGCTTCGAACCTTTACGCTACTTAACTTTTTATAGAAGCTAAAGGCGAACTTTATAGTATAAGGTCTGCCATAGAAAAAAGGCATCTCACTGTAGTAAGTACCTTTAATAAGCTTAGTTGCTGTATTAGATATAACTAAAATCTCTGCGTCTAATAACCCTTTCACATACCCTATACTGGAGTAGTCTACTAAAAGTACTTTATCCCATTTACTGTAGTTAGCTAGTAAATCACGTCTGGTGTACTTATGTATGCTAGCCCATACTTCTGGTGGTAGCACATATCTATCCTCTAGGACTTGTCGTATTATAGGGTCATAGTCTATTAGTATTAGTTCGATATTTTTATTAGTATCCCAAGCAACTAGAAAGTACTCAAATGCGTAGAAGAGCGACCCGTTAATAAACCCATAATACTTAAAAATTACTGAGTTCATTTTCCCCCCAGTCCCTAAAGGTCTTATACTCTCTGGTACGGTACTCGAAATTATTAACTGCTAGGTACTGGTAATAAGCTAACCAGTTAGACATCATTAATACAGATTCTTGATTATTGTAGTAAGTGTTAGTTAACTCTGTATGGTACTCTATACAAGACATTATGTCATCTATTCCATCTTTAAAAGGTCTATTAACTCTATCTATAATTATTTGAGCCCCTGAGTTTACTGCCTCCACTAAGGTATTAGGCCAGGGGTCTCTTGCCTTTGTAGACATAGGCATATAATAGTGCGTAATCGAGCTAAAAAACTCTTTAGGATTGTTAGTATGTTTATAGGAAAGGATATTCGGGTGGTTAATCCCTAAGTGGGACCCCATTACTACAAGGTGTACCTTCTGTTTAGCTAAAAACCTTACTAACATATCAAATGAATCAGATACAATATCAGGCCTGAAGTACACCCCTACTACAAGAGTATCCTTTTTCAAACAATTATACTGGTCAGAGACTACGATAGGATGAAACTGTTTAATATTTGTTTCTTTATAGACAGAGAAACCGTTAGTAGTGCTATTAAACCAAGCTAGATTGTATTCAGGCCTGATAAATACTAAGTCATTTTTATGTTGTAGTGCTTGATTGTACTTAGTTTTGTACATAAAAGGTGTTTGCGTAAAAAATACTAATTTAGTGTACGAGTCTCTTGCGGTAGAAACTGAAGGTACCGAAGCTATCTCAAGGGACTTAAAATAGTCGGGAAACAAAGAACTTAGAGTAACCGCTTTAGTGTACGCGCCTCTTCTAAGTTTTGGGTACTTCTTACTAACTAGTCCTATCACTACCCGGGGGTGGCTAGCAGGTACTGGTCTAAGAAGACTTGAGCCTTTTCCAAGGTACTTGCCTCATTAATGCCTACTTTAGCAATTTTATAGTTATGGTAGTCGTTGGAGACATACTGGACTTCATCTCTCAAGTTCAAGTACTCCTCTAATTTAGATATGAGAGCTTCGTCTCCAGTATTTAGCATAGCTAGATACTTTTCCTCTCTATTCTCCTCCGTAATTATATACCCTTTATCCATAAAGTAATTATTAAGTATTGTAAAGCTAAACATAGTAAGCTGACTAATAGAAGTCATCATACTAGAGACTCTCTGGTCCGCCTTATGCATTAAAGCCATCTTCTCTCTATGCATCTCGTCATAGTCACTAGAAGTAACCTGCTTAGGTGTAATCTCGAACTTCTGCCCTTTCGGTATAAAAGGGATATTACCTTCTACTAGAATTTCGTTTATCTTTTCTGCGGCTTTAGCGGATACAGTTAAATACTCTTGACCGTAATCTGCCATTAAGTCGTGCGGGCCCACTACCCCTATTACCGTATATAAGTTCCTTCTTGCCCCGTCATCTCTAACACTAGCGTACGCCATTATTATATCTCCTTTAGTTAAGAGCTGCTAGAGTTACCACAACAACTGTGGTACCCGTCACAACCACATTGGTTATTACAACTACAGTAGCCATTTCCAGGGCAGTTCGAGTCACATAGGCAATCATCTTCTAGTTGGTGAATAGCATCACGGTAGTTATTAACTTTTGATGCTAATATACTAGAACCAACTCCCACACTTCCAGGGTCCGCAGCGAGCTGGTCGATCCCCTCCCGAACTTTGTTCCATTGAGCCGCAGAAATAATATCCTCTACACTAAAGTTACTCCCAGATATATTAGAGGGGCTGCCACAACAATGGGGGCAATCCCTTCTAATAGTTAATTCTGCGTTTATAGCATCTCGTAGGTCATTAATATCTTCTGCTAATATATTGTTATTGATTACTTTATTAGGTCCAAAATCGGTACTGAAGGTTCCTGTATTCCTACAGCGGACTATAACTCCATTAGTACTGCATTGTGCACAACAACCCATTTTAGTTCTCCTTAATAAGAGCCTGTAATGCTCTATCTATCTTCCCAAACTCTTTAAAGTAATAACACATAAAAGGCTGGCTTTGGTTATCATACCACCTTTCAAAGAAGGTAGTCTTAGAGCTGCTAGCATGTTTAATTATATGGCATCGCTGACACATTGTTGCCTCACAAGTTTTACACCCTAAAGGGTCTTCGGAAGGGTTTAAGGCAAACGCAGTAGCACTTTCCTCTAAGTTCTTAACAAACTGTACTTTAGACTGAGTTATATGACCCAGCTTAAAGTCCTCCTTCCCCCCCTCATACAATGCTCCGTGGCATAGATAGGAGTTCCCAAAAACGTCTACAGCGGATATGTTCTTACCCGCAGAACAGTTGCGTTTCTGCCCTCCGAACCAGGACATAAGATGATGCCCATGCTCTTGGTAGAACTTATACTCTTTCCCCGCTAAAATCTTTACAGCACTCTTCCACTCTTCTATATTTAGGTCGCTGCGTTCGTTGTGGTAATCAATGGTAGGATATAAGTGTATATCACAGTTACTAGGAAGGGTATCGTATAAGTCCTTATAGTCCTCCCAAATACCTGGTAGTGCCTCAAAGTTTTCAGGCACTAAAGTAGTCTTCAACCCAAGAACTACGCCTGTCTCCGCTAGAGTGTAAATGTTCTCTCGAACTGTTTTTTCAGTGCTGCGACCCCTTTTATCTTTTCGATTCCTATCGTGCGCTACAGCCCCATCATAGGATATTTGAATGTTTAGTCTATCTAAATTTGAAGCACCAAGTGTTTGTAGGAACTTGAGGTGGGGTTTAATATCGTAACCGTTTGAGTACATATGGTAGTGTACCTTCTCATTAGGGAGATACCGTAATAGTAGTTTCTCCATTAAGTCATAGTTTAACGTAGGTTCCCCACCCCAAAAGTCTAAGGTCAGTCCTGTATGATTTTGGGCTAACCACTCCGACTCTAGGATTCCATCTATTTTATCAATTAAAGGTTCGAAGTCCAGCCGTGTGGGCTCTACTTTATAATCCACCCCTTTAGTACTTTCAAAACAATAGGTGCAGCCCATATTACATATCTGAATAGTAGTTATTTCTAGCTTATAGTGCATCTTTTATAGTCTCTTTAATAAAGTTAATCTCTTCCTCATTAATCAAGACTTCAAAGGCTAAAGGCTCTTTTTCGATTACTTCTAGTAAACTATTGCTAGTATTAAGTATGTTAGAGGAAAGCTTTTCGTCTATTGGGCTTAATAATTGGGACGCACGAAATAAGTATAAGGCGGTTAAGTAGATATTTGAGTCTACTTCTTGAGCACTCATACTAGGTATAGTTTCGGGGTTATTACCTAAGACTGAGGTAATAGCAGAGACTGAGGGGGTACTTAACATATATAGCTCCTAAGAATAAACCGCAGGGAATACTTGTTTCCAAGCAGACCCTGCCCTGATGTATACCGTACTACCACTTATTTTAATATTACCGTTATGGGTTGCAGTACCGTCGATTCTAGCATAAGTACCATCGTGTCCGTGTCCTGAAGTAGCAAACTCACTAGAGCTAAGCCCATCTAAAGTGGCTGCATTAACTCCGTCCGTGGATGTGATACTATTACCATCATTGCCTTGATGAATTGCAATACTCCCATCAATTTCGGTACCGCTTTTAAGTTCTGCCATTTTATTTTCCTTTATGTAGTAGGTTTAACTGGTAAAATAAGGTTGAATCCCTTATTTTAAATTATTGCCCGGAACTTTAGCCTCTAAGTTACTTTTGTTTGTATATTGGGTTATCAGGGTAGATCTGATGCAGTTGCAGCACTAATTAAAG